>Ga0335070_10000465_pt1 | contig 44963 bp, 34 predicted proteins | sample Lox_Sample_13_FD_206722 | JGI IMG/M metagenome (GOLD analysis project Ga0335070, IMG submission 206722) | Soil microbial communities from Loxahatchee National Wildlife Refuge, Florida, United States - Lox_Sample_1.3 | ecosystem: Environmental > Terrestrial > Soil > Wetlands | place: USA... | reverse complement strand
ACACTGAATCGCGTCACGCTGTTTGCGCTGATTTTTTCCATTGGCATTCTGGTGGACGATGCCATCGTGGTAGTCGAGAACATCGTCCGCCATTTTCGACTGCCCCAGAGCCGCGGCCGTTCCCTGACCGCGGTCGCAGTCGAAGCTGTCGATGAGGTTGGCAATCCGACCATTCTCGCAACCTTCGCCGTGATCGCGGCTATCTTGCCGATGGCCTTCGTGCGAGGCCTCATGGGACCGTACATGCGCCCCATTCCTGTCGGCGCATCAGCCGCGATGTTGTTCTCTCTGATCGTGGCGTTCGTAGTGTCTCCCTGGGCGGCACTCCGACTGCTTAAGAAGTATGCGGCCAGCGATGCTCAGAGCCACCACGAGACAGAAGGCTGGACCACGCGTCTGTACCGGCGCGTGATGAATCCGCTGATTACTGATGCGCGCCGCCGCATGATGTTCTTGCTGGGGGTGGTCGTGCTGCTTCTGGCGGCGGTTGCCTTCGTTCCCCTGAAGTGGGTGCGAGTGAAAATGCTGCCCTTCGATAACAAGAGCGAGTTCCAGGTGATGATCGACATGCCGGACGGAACTCCGCTAGAACAGACAACCCACGTTGCCCAGGAACTCGGAGACTATCTTGCCCAGCAACCCGAGGTGATCAACTACCAGATCTATGCGGGCACCTCAGGGCCGTACAACTTCAACGGCTTGGTGCGGCACTATTTCCTGCGCCGCCAGCCCAATCAGGCCGACATTCAGGTAAATCTGGTTTCCCGCCATGACCGTAGCGCACAGAGCCACGAGATCGCGCGCCGCCTGCGGCCGGAATTAGTGAAGATCGCTCAACCATTCGGAGCGCGCATTAAAGTCGCGGAAGTGCCCCCGGGCCCGCCTGTCCTGCAGACGCTGGTGGCGGAGGTCTATGGACCCGACCAGAAAGGCCAGATCGAACTGGCAGCGCAGATCAAGAAGATCTTTCAGCAGACTCCCGGCGTGGTCGATGTCGACTGGTACGTCGAGGATCCACAGCCCAAGTACGACCTGCGAGTGGATCTCGACAAGGCGGCATTGCACGGCATCTCCGCCGATGAGGTCACTCGCACAATGCGAGTTGGCCTGAACGGGGCAAGTGCCGGACTGCTGCATGACCCGCAATCCCGCGAGGATGTGCCCATCGAAGTTCGGCTCGCAAGGCCCGACCGCTCGAAGATCGAGAACCTGCAGAGTATTAAGCTCCCGACTTCTGCGGGGGCACAGGTCGCGCTGCAAGAAGTAACGAATCTGCACGAGACCACGATTGACACAAGCGTGTATCGCAAGAACCTTCAGCCGGTCGTGTACGTGACGGGAGACGTTGCCGGCGAAGAGGAAAGCCCGGTGTACGCCATCATGAAGATGAGTGACGCCATCGGCAAAATTAGACTCCCTGGTGGATACGCAATAAGGCAGTACAAGGGCACCACCATGCCCGAAAGAAGTGACCGCTTCTCCATGAAATGGGACGGGGAATGGCACATCACAGTCGAAGTATTCCGCGACCTCGGCCTGGCTTTCGCGGCCGTGCTAGTCCTTATTTACGTGCTGGTGGTCGGCTGGTTTGGTTCCTTCAAGACCCCACTAGTCATCATGGCGCCGATCCCCTTAACGCTGGTGGGTATTCTTCCGGCACACGCCTTGATGGGCGCGTTTTTCACCGCCACCTCCATGATTGGGTTCATTGCGGGTGCAGGAATCATCGTGCGGAATTCCATCATTCTGGTGGACTTTATCGAACTGCGCCGCTCGCAAGGGATATCGCTGGAAGAAGCGGTGGTCGATGCCGGAGCCGTGCGCTTCCGCCCCATGCTTCTCACCGCAGCTGCGGTGGTGGTTGGCGCGAGCGTGATTCTGTTCGATCCGATTTTCCAAGGACTAGCTCTGTCTTTGATGGCAGGCGAAGTCGCCTCGACTGTGCTTTCCCGAATGGCCGTGCCCGTCCTTTATTACTTGTCGCAAAAAGGTGGAAGGACGGTGCCTCCGGCCCACCCGCATTCGCCGGAGAACGTGGCGGAATACGAAACGCCGCAAGGCGACACCGCTTAGAAGGGAGACTTCACCGTGACCGTAGAAGGTGCAATACGCCTGATCGCTGGACTGTTCATCCTCGCATCCCTCGCCCTGGGACACTGGCTAAATCCCTACTGGTATCTGTTTACCGCATTTGTCGGACTCAACCTATTCCAGTCAGCTTTCAGCAACTGGTGTCCCATGATGACGTTCTTGCGCAAGCTCGGCGTGCGTGGATAACGACGGACGGCCGAACGCCAAGCTCTTCGGTTTATTGCGTCTCTCCGGTCGACTGGAAGCGCATGCCGGCGACGGGATTGCCGGAAGCTAGCAAGGCGCGAATTTTCTCCCGGTTGGGACCGGCGTGTTGCACTGCATCAGCTACGAGTCCCAGCGCCTGCTCAAACTTCGTTCCCTCGGGCAGACGGAAAATCCAGGGAATGTTGGTTGAGGTTAAGGCGCGGTCAGAGGAGATCGCGACCACGGGGACGAATGCTTTCACTCCGATCTGCTCCGCGAGATGGCTGGAGGCGCGATCCAACGCAATCACCGCCAGTGCGTGGTCCTGATAGACGGCATTCACCAAGGCAGTCGAGGCTTTTCCCCAGGAGACATCGGAAGGAACGCCGACCAGCACGAAATGGTGCCCATCCCGATTCAAGCTCTCGACCATGCGAGTGATCTCAGGGGTGCGTACTAGCTGATCGGCGTGCGGTCCAAACACGCCGATCTTCTGCTCGTCCCCGCTCTGGTTAGGCAGAGCAGGCCCGGCGTACTGAACACCCTCTTCTCCTACACGAGCGTAGGCTTTTTCCATGGTGATACGGCGGTATTCGATCTTTCCGCCATGCACCGAGGCGAGAAACATCGGGCTGACGTTCTTGCAATTGGGATCGAACGTCATATCGCCCGTGACACCGCTGTAGCTGGTGACTCCGGTCAGGGCATCGCGAATGCGGCCGCGATTCAGCCCACCGCGACAGATGGCGCTAAGCAGAATCTTCATCGCGTCATAGGCGAGTGAGGCGAACTGATCAGGGTTCTCATGGAAACTTGCTTCAAACTTCTGGTTGAAGTCGAGCCATTTCTGGTCCTGGCGGCTTGCATCGTAAGGGAAAACAGCTTCGAAACCTTCGGCTGCAGGTCCGGCAAGCTTCAGAAGCTGGTCCCCGATCGTGCGATGGCTGCCGAACACCCTCTGATTCATGCCGAGCTCTTTCATCTGCTGAAGGATCATCGCGGTGGGAGCGATGTCGGTCCATAAGACGATGGCATCGACGTTGGAGTCAGCAATGACCTTGAGTTGATGGCGGAAATCGGTGTCGCCTGGAATGAATTTCTGCTCGATGACCACGGGATGGCCGAGCCGCCGGGAAGCGTCGCGGAATTTGATCACCCCGAAGCGGCCGTAGCGGTCATTCACGCGCAGCAGCGCGACACGCTTCAAGCCGAGTTCGGTGTAGATGTGGCGCGCCAGCGTGTAGCCTTGCACGCGGTCGTCCTGCAGGTCGGTCAGGTACCAGGGGATGATAGTCTCGGGGATCGTCGGGTCGGTCGCAGCGCTGTTGATCAGAGGTGTTTCGGTCTTCAGCGTGACCCGCAACGCGATGTGCGTGGTGTCGCCACTGATCGAACCGAACATCGCCCACACCTTGTCGTCATAAACCATCTTTACGACTTCATTGCTGGAAGCGCCCCAGATGGCAGAGTCGTTGTGCAGCATCAGGCGGAAAGGCTTGCCGCAATAGCCGCCGGCGGCATTGGCCTCGTCGATGGCGAGCGTCGCGCCGTTCAGCATCCGCTTGCCAAGAGCTTCGTCGGGATGGTTGTACAGCGGTCCGATGAAACCAATGCGAATTTCGCTCAGGTCCTCGAGCTTAGGATCCGGCACATCACGAGCGCCACCGTTGTATTCGATGAGGTCGTTGTAGTGTTCGTAATACGGGGTGGTGAACTTCGCGTAGGGCCGCAAATCCTCCGGAGCCTCCGCGTAAGGTTTCATCGAGCGGTTCGGGGGCGGCCCCGGGGGATTTGCGCCACAGGAACAGCCGCTGGACGTTTGGGCCCAGGCTCCGCTGCTCAGCATCAGGCAGAGCGCAGCCAAGAGAATGCGCCGCATGGGGTCCTCCTATTCGCTGGGCGTCCGCCGGAACATGGCGATCGCTTCAATTTCCACAAGCAGCTCGGGACGGCACAGCTTGGCCTGAATTCCCGTCGAGGCGGGCAATGGGTTAAGCCCCTGCTCCCGGTAAAAAGCGGTGCGTTCCTCGTTGAATGCCTTGTAGTCGCGGTCGATGTCGCGCAGGTAACAGGTAGTGCGCACGATGTCCTTCCACGTGGCTCCCTCGGAAGCCAGCAGCGCGGTAATGTTCTTGAAAGTGCGGCGGGTCTGTGCGCGCAGGTCGCCGACAAACAGCGTATCCCCCTTCTCGTCGATGCTGGCCGTTCCCGAGATCAGAAGGATGACCAGCCCGTTGAGATCGATGCGCATGCCGCGAGAAAAAGCGCTGCCGTAGGCGTAGGCCTCGTTGAGCACCTGGTGGTTGGTGATCGCCCGCTTCTCGACCGGAGCGTTGACCACTTCCTCAAGCAATTCTTGGACCGTCATAAGGTATGACTCCTCTTTCGTTACTTCGACTGATTTGAATTCTGCGTACTTACTGCCTGGGCCATGGCAGCAGGACTCTTCTGCCGAATGCCGTGGCTTAAGCCCTCGGCCGTCGCAACCCAGATGTCGTCACCCTGAAAGTCGACGCCGAGGATGTAGTTGTGAGCGGGCGCTGTATCCACCGGGACGCTACTGACATTTCCCGCCGCATCGCGCAACAGCATTTCCGGCTTGTGCGTGTCGAGCGTCGGCCGGTACACCGCCCAGTTGGTGCCGTCGTAATAGGCCAAGCCTTTATCGGTGGAGAACCAGGCACGGTTGCCGTCAACGCCTTTGATCTGGTTCAGGAAGTTGCTGGGCAGGCCGCTGTCTTTCTTCAGGAAGTTGTGCCAATTGCGCCCGTCGTAGCGGCTCGCGCCGAAGTACGTGGCAACCCAGACAATCTTGTCGATGTAGCTGACCGAAGTAGTGATCTCGTGAATCAGCCCCTGGTCCTTGAACAACACCATCTCAGTCTCGCCATCCGGATCGTTGTAATCCTTCCAGCGCTCAGTTTTGACGTCGTATTCGAGCAGGCCGCCGCCCCAAACCGCGTAGTAGACCTTGTCCTCGCCGGGACTCACGGCGTAGGTCCAGATCTCGTACATCGGGGTATTGCGCTCGTTGAAGATGCTCCACTGCATGGTGCGCTTGTTCAGCCGGCTTGCGCCTGCAGCGGTTGCCACCCAAACGAAATCTCCCTGCACGCCCACACCGTAGACGATGTCATTGGCCAGGCCGGAGCTGAGCTGGGTAAAGGTGTCAATGCGGCCGGCGGAAAGGCGATTCAATCCACCCATGGTGCCAACCCAGAGATCGCCGGTCCGCTTATCGAGTGCGAGAGAAAGTACCGCCTGATGGGTTAATCCGTCGGCGGGACGGTAGACCTTCCATTTGCCGTTCTCGTAGAGCCCGAGGCCGTTTTCAGTTCCTGCCCACACCCGATTTCCGTCCACCAACACACAGAACACGTGGTTATTGGGCAGACCATTCGTGGTGGTGAAATTTTCCCAACGGAAGCGGGGAAGATCCTGAGCCGACGCAACCAACGCCACCACTAGCACCACTACTGCGGCAAACCAGATTCTCGTTTTCATAACGTTTTCAGGTACTCAATCAAGTCGTTGAGTTCGTCTTTGGTCAGGTCGTTGCTGACGCCGTGCCTGTCGTTGGGGTTGTTGACGGTCCAGATTTCTTCCAGCGAACGCGCGGAACCGTCATGCAGATAGGGTGCCGAATTGACCACGTTGGTCAGTTGCGGCACATCAATCAACGGGGAGCGGTCCGTTGGCCTTCCGGTTTCCACGTTGAACAATTGCTGGTTGGTGCCCTTAGGGCCGCTGTGACAGTAGGCACACTGATTGGTTAGCGGAATGGGAGCCCCGCTCCTGTACTTCGTCCGTTCAAAGATGGCCTTGCCTCGTTCCTGCGCCGGTGTTAAGGCGCCATTCGGCAGGCGATAACGGTTCGGACGTAACGGGATGGAAAGCACGAAGCTGACCAGATCGGTGAGCTCGTCGGAGTTGTAGCTTTGTGAACGGTAAAAATACTTCTCCGTGCGCGGGCCGCACTCGGTGGGCAAATCTGGGTTGCCGCCATTCCACTTGAACGGCTGCGTGCCAGTCAGGTCCTCGATGGGACGGTTGTCAACGATGTCCTTGCCGAACCCATCGGGTTCGAGGTCCCATTGCAGGCCGTCGAAGGTGACGTCAATGTGGCAATTGGCGCAGCTGAACTGCCCCTGAAAGGAATAATGTGCGGTGTAGAAGAGTTGTTCTCCGCGGCGCAGGGGTGTGATGGTCTTTGATCCGCCGAGCTCGATGGACGACACCACCTGATTAGTTTCCGTATCGATGACGCTGATGTTGTCGTCCATGCGGTTAGCCACATAGAGGTGCTTGCCATCTGGAGACAGCAGCAACCCCCGCGGGTTGTGCCCGACGGGAATTCTGGCGGTCACGTAGTTGGCCGAAGCCGAAAGGTCATTAGCGGACGATGCCGGTGCCGAGCGCGCGAAGCGAAGCAGGCGCGGCACATCGATCACCGTTACGGTCTCCGCGCCGCCCGAGGTCACGAATAGCTTTGCGTTGTCGGGAGAGAATGCTACGTCGAACGGCATCGGATAATAGCGAACAAGTTCGTCAATGGGCAGCTGCACCACGCCGCCGACGTCTTCTCCAAACAACGCCAGCGAATCGCCAAATGCCCAGCCGTGCTCAACGTGGGCGAGCGGAATCAGATTCTTGGGCCGGAGCTGCGCGGCTACGCCCAGTTTGCCGTCCGGAGAAACCGCAACGTGAAATACGCCGGCAACGTTGTGCAGCCGTTTCCGATCGACCGCGCTCTGCCGGGCCGTGTCGATTACTGTGATCTCCGACTCGGGCGGAGTACGCCATTTGCCCAGGTTCGGATACACGTGAGTGCAATAGATAAAGCTCCCGTCCGGAGACAACGTCAAATAGCTGGCGCCGCGCCCCGCCAGTAAGCGCTTGGTCTCCTTGCCGCTCTGCAAGTCGATCACCGAGACGTCGTTGCTCAGCCGGTTGGCAACATAGAGGGTGGTTCCGCTATGGTCGATAATGACGCTGCTGGGCTCAAAGCCCGTGGGCAGCGTGCGAATCGCGGTGAGCGTGTGAGTATCAATCACCGAAACGGTATCGTCCCAGGAGTTAGCGACGTAAATCTGGTTGCCGTCCGCGGAAATAGAGAGTCCCCGAGGTATGTGCCCAACCGAGACGCGTCCTGCGACCGCGCCGGTCTGGACATTCACCACACGCACTTCGTCGCTGGCTTGGCAAACCACGTACAACCATTTCCCGTCCGGCGAAAACACCATTTCAATGGGAGACAAGTAGCGCACGGTCTCTTCAGGCTTGGCCGCAGCTCCAAGCATGAAACCGAGAAGAATGAAGACGGAAATTGCCAGTTTCGCCTTCATCTACGGTTCCTCCACGGTCAGCACGCGATCCACGGCCAGATTTTTGAGTACTTGCTCCTTGCCGCTGGTCCAGCGAATGGTGAGCTTCTCGACCTTGGAGGCCGTTCCCAGTCCGAAGTGAATCCGGCCGTCATCCTGCGAGAGATAGCCGGAACCCGCGATGCGTTCTGCCTGTTGCCGCCTGCCACCCGCCCACAATTCCAGGTGGGAACCGATACCGTCGCGATTGCTCTTCTTGCCCTTCAGCTTGACCGTGATCCAGTGATTGGTGTTCGACGAGACGTTATGCAGCAGTGTCCCTTGTGCTCCCAGATTGATCACGAAAGCGTCGATCTTGCCGTCATTGTCGTAATCAGCGAAGCAGGCGCCACGAGAAACCGTTTTGATATCGAGTACCTGTCCGCCACCCTCGGAAACATCCTCAAACTTACCCTTGCCCAGGCCACGGAAGAGCTGATGCTCTTGCGGTACCATGTGAATGAGGCCGCCGTGGAAGATCAGGATGTCCTGGACGCCATCGTTATCGAAGTCAGACACGCCACTGCCCCAACTTACGTACTGGCCGGTGGCGGCGGAGATGCCCGCAGCAGTGCTGATGTCCTCGAACTGATTCTTGCCGGTGTTGCGCATCAGACGGTTGTACTTGGAATCGGTGACCCATAAATCGACGACTCCGTCGTCATCGATATCGGTGAAGTAGGGCCCCATCGACGAGGTCATTTCCCCGTTCTGTCCGTAAGCCACGCCTGCTTCCAGGGCGATTTCTTCGAACGTGCCGTCACGCTTGTTGTGAAAGAGGAAATTCTCGGTCTTGTCGTTGGCGATGTAGATGTCGGGATAACCGTCTCCGTCGTAGTCGCCCGCCGTCACACCCATGGTGCGGCCTTTGTATTTCCCGATTCCCGATTTGTCGGTCACATCGGTGAATGTGCCATCGCAATTGTTGTGGAAGAGGCGATTGGTCTCTGGCTCGTAGTCGAGCGGTCCGGGATAGTTATCCGCCGGATAGTAATTGCGGTACTTCGGATCAAACTTCACATAGCGTCCGACGAAGAGATCCACGCACCCGTCACGGTCGTAATCCAGCCAGGCGGAGCTTATGGACCAGCCATCGACTTTAACGCCGGCTTTTTCCGTCACATCCTCAAAAGTGCCGTTACCCTTATTGCGGTACAGGATGGCTTTCCCGAAGCCGGTGACGAACAGATCGATGAAGCCGTCGTTGTCATAGTCGGCAGCAATGGCCGACATGCCGAAGATGTTGGCGGCAACTCCTGCCTGTTCGGTCACGTCGGTGAACTTGCCGTTGCCGTCGTTGCGGTAAAGATGATTGTGCGGAAGAACTTCCGGCAGAGTTTTGAGCGGATACGGATGTACGCCTTCGCCTAGCGGCCTGCCGCTGGAGACGTACAAATCCGGTAATCCGTCGTTGTTGTAGTCGAACCAGACGCACCCAGCGCCCGTGCTCTCGAGCAGAGACCCGAGCTTCTGCGCACCGAAACTGTGGGTGAACTGGATGCCGGAGGCAGCAGTAGCGTCCTCAAAACGAATTGCTCCCGAAGGTGGAGCTGCCTGCGCCAGCAGCGTGGAGGACAATAGAAGAAAGCAGAGAGTGCGAGCGATCAAGCTAGTGCCCTCCCGACGCAGAGGTTTTCAAGGTTCCCGTGAGGTCTGCGGGAGTGGCGGAACGCAATAGAACCGCAGGAACGGCGTCTTCCGGCGACCGTTCCGGACCGGCGTGGCAGCCAGCACAGACGCGTTGTTCGCCGCGGCGCATCCAGAACCAGCCGGTTTCCTTTCGCAGCGTCCTCCCGAGGTTGTCGAGCACTTCAAACTGAAGCGGCTGATCGCCAGGCACCTTTAGATAGAACGACCCGTCACGTTCCACCGGCGCTGTTCCGAGAATCCGCGGCCGGCCTGAGGCATCGATGGTGGACAGCCGTACCGAAGCAATCGAGCCGTCCGTAAACTCATATTTGGAGACGTATGCGTTGAGGCAAAGCAGGTTTCCGTAGGGCCAGTCGTGCAGAGCAGTGGGATGACGGTTGGGAATCGGACGTTCTGCCAGCAACGCAGGCTGAACCACATTGAATCCCTGCTTGGCGAGCAACGGCCTCAGAACCGACATCCCCGGCTTCCAGAGCTTCAGCTCAAACCCCTGATCTGCTTTGGAGCGCCACGGCAAAATCCACTCACCTGCCGCTGTCTCAACAAGATCCCCGGCGTACTCCCCGTTTGGGGCGGAAATATGGACTTCCTGGGCTAACGCGGAAGTAAATCGCGCCAGGCCGCGCTGATGCGCGAAAACAATGTCGCCTGAGGAGACTTGCTTTCCGGAATGGCGATAGGGACCATGATCGCAACGATAGGACTCGAACCCGCTACCGTCGCTATAAACCGTGTAGAGTTCGGAGGATGTTTTGTTGCCGAGAGGATTTGAGGCTTCGAACAGCACGCGCCCGTCGCGCAAGACGTCCGTGGGAAGAAAATTGGCCGGACCATACGTCAGCTGAATGGCCGCACCGCCTGCGAGTGGAGCCACCTCGATGATGAAGTGCCCCCTCACGTTGCGGGCGTAAACCACGCGATCCTCTGGCAGGTAGAACGGACGCAGGCAATCATTCGGACACTTTGTGACCTGGCGGGGTTGCCCGCCGGTGACCGCAACCTCCCAAACCTGCCAACGGTCTTTCGCTTCCCGCTTTCCAGAGAACAACACCCGCTTACCATCGAAAGACACATCCGAATCAGCAGAAGCCGCAAAGCTGGGTATCAGGCTGCGCTGCTTGTTTCCCTCTTTAATAAAGACGCTGGCGCCCAGTGGGAAGCGTTCACCGCCCCGCAGCCACACCATTGGGTTGTACTGGGGAGCGGCGGTGAAGAGGAAGGCCGGATCAGCCGGTACAGGCGAAGAAGCAGTGTGAACCGGTAGAGTCGCGGCGAGCGCCAGGAGCACGCATCCAGCAGTCGTCCAAGTCCGCACTAGTCAGCTCCTCGTGCCACGACCAATTCCAAACGAGGCGCACGGGCTTTGGCTCGAATCGCCAGATAAGGCTCCAGGTCGCGCATCATGGCGCGGAACTGTCCGAAATCAAGCGACTGATTGCCATCGCTCATGGCGTGTTCTGGCGAAGGATGCACTTCCACCAGCAATCCATCCGCGCCGATCGCGGCCGCGGCGCGTGCCAGCGCGGGTACCAGGACACGAACTCCTGCGGCATGACTGGGATCGACGATCACGGGCAGCCGGGAAACCAGGTTCAAAACGGCAACGGCGGCAATGTCCAAAGTGTTCCGGGTAGCCGTCTCGAAGGTCCGGATGCCGCGCTCGCACAGAATGATGTTCGGGTTGCCGCTCTCGGCCAGTACCTGTGCTGAGCGCATCAGGTCCTGTAGGGTGGCGCACATGCCGCGTTTGAGCAGAACCGGCCGGCCGCATCCACCCAGTCTCTCCAGCAGGGAGTAGTTCTCCATGCTGCGGGTTCCCACTTGCATGATGTCGGCGTATTCGGCGACTACCTCAACGTCCTCTTCACTCATCACTTCGGTGACCACTGCGAGCCCAGTGGCTTCTCTGGCTTTCTTGAGGAGCTTGAGACCTTCTACGCGGAGCCCCTGAAACGAATACGGGGACGACCGCGGCTTGTAGGCGCCGCCGCGGAGCACTTTGGCGCCGGCTTCCGCGACTGCTTCCGCAGTCTCCATGAGCTGACGTTCGGATTCCACGGCACAGGGACCGGCCATGGCGACGAATTCCCGGCCACCAACCTTCAGGTTGCCAACTTGCACAACCGTCCGGGCAAACTCGTCCGTCTTCGCGACCAAATCAAACGTGGAGAAGTGGCCGTTCCACTGGGAGTGCACGGAGTTCACCGTTGTTGAGGCTAAGCAGGGGGGAACCCCCAAACGGTGATGCAGGTCTCAGCGGCTTGTGATCTAGGGCACTTTTGAACCAGAAAAACCGGTAGGAACGAGAGGGTTAGCCCACGTCAATAATATGAAAGTACTAGAAAATGGGCGCCGCTTACCTGCCGCAAGCGGCGCCCGCTGGCCCCCTAAAACCTGAGACGCAGGGCGAGTTGTCCGATGCGAGGATCGTAAGTGTCGGTGATCTGACCAAACCTCGGATCGGTGATTCCAGTGTTCACTGTTCTGAATTGAGTGTTATTGAACACGTTGAAGAATTGTGCCAGGAACTGCAGCGATGCTTTTTCTCCCCAGAGCGGAGTTGTCTTCGAAAGCGACAAGTCACAGTTGAACCGGCTCGGTCCAGGGACGGCATTGCGGCCCAACGTGCCATAGCCGCTTGTGACATTCGTATCGAAGTTGCTCGCGCTCAGGTATTGCAGCGTGGCGAAGTTCTGGCTGGCGTGCGGATCGAGAACGTGGACGGAATTGCCTACCAGATTCGCACGAACTAAGCCAGCATCGCCCGCTCCGGACGGCCCTGGATCAGTGAGCGAACTGAAAAGTGCATCCAGCACATCCAGCGGAAAGCCGGTGCGATAGCTGAGGATGGGAGAGAGGCTCCACCCTTTGGTCAGCCTCTTCGGCCCACCAAGGCGATCGAACGGCAAATCCCACCCCGCGCTGAAGGTAATGCGGTGGCGGATGTCAATGTCGGAATTGGCCCGGAATTGGCCCGGGTTGTAATACGGAACCAAGGCGTTTCTCTGACGGAATCCGGAGACATTATCGATGTTGTGAGCGAAGGTGTAGCCGAGAGTGAAATACAAGTTCCCGGCCGGCGTAGCGCCGACGTCTTTCCTTAGCGCAAGCTGCAGGCTGTTGTAGCTCTGATTGCCCACGTTGCGGAACTCGTCAATGATGTTGTAAGTCGGCAGAGCCGAATCCACCGGTTGTGTTCCCGGCAGAGCATCCAGAATGCGGTTGGGCGGATTCGAACCGAGGATGAATGGATTGATGTCCACCAGACCCGTGAGCTTGTGTCCGGAGTTGCCGATGTAATCGATCTCAAACGACAACGACGGAGCAAGTTCCCGCTGCAAACTGAGGTTGTACTGATAGATGAACGGCGTCCGAAGGTTCGGATCGACCGTGGAGATCGGGCTCCAGGGCAGGAAGCCGGCGGCCGCGAAGTCCACGTTGTGGTCAACCGGCTTGGAGGGGAAAGGATTGGGCAGTCCACTCGCGCCGAAGGGATCGGCAAACAGGTCCGGTTCCGAAGAGGGATTGGTGGTCAACGATGGAAATGCGTTGATCAACCCGGTTGCGAAGAACGGCGCTGTGCCATTGAACTGGAAGTTGTCTTCCGCTTTGAGAATGTCATAGAACACGCCAAAGCCGCCGCGGATGCTGGTCTTTCCGTCCCCGAACGGATCCCAGGCAAAGCCAACGCGCGGAGCAAAGTCGTTGCGATCGGGAAAGTTGACACCGCGGGGAGCGCCTTTGTCGCCGGGGAAGACAATTCCCGGGGGCGCATTGGGAAACACAGTGGACTGCAGTCCCGGAATAATGGAGTACGTACGTTTCCCGGTGTCATACTTTGGCGCGTTGTATTCGTAGCGCAGGCCCAAGGTCACGACGAGGTTCTTCGTTACTTTCCACTCATCCTGTGCGTATCCCGCCCAGGATTTGGTGCGGATGTTTGAAGGCGCCTTCGGACCCTGCTGATAGAAATTGGGCAGACCCAGAAGGAAATCAGCATTCACATTGCCGGTGAATTGGCCGTTCGATCCCCCGCCAAAGAACTCGTAGATCCCGTTGGGGATGAAGTTGAACACCTGATTGTTCTGGTACGGCGACAGATAGAAGCCAAACTTCCAGGTGTGTCGCCCCGTGCTCCAGGTCAGATCGTCGCTGTACTCAAAGGTGTTGTTAGTAAGAATCGCCGGTCCCTGAAAAGTGAAACCGAGACCGACTCCCGTATCCACGAAGAGAATGTCCGGCGGACCCGTGGCCAAATCGGGAAAGACTCCCGTGAAGCCAAGCTGAGCCGGCGTCGGCAAGGCCGCTCCCGGTTCTCCCTGGTCTTGTTTCTGCCGCTGGAAGGTGAAGCGTGCGACGTTCAAGAGCGTGGGCGAGAACGTCTTCGTGTACGCAAGGCTTAAGTAGCGATTATTGATGGTGGTCCGGCTCGGGAATCCATTCACCGAAGGAGTGAATTGCGCAAATGGCAGGAGTTCCCTCTCCTGGAACCCTCCGACGGTCGCGGTCAGGTGATCCCGATCGGTGAAGTTCAGGTCGAACTTGGCGGTGCCTTCATCACTGTTGCGACGGCCTGAGCCCTGCACCGTGATCTGTCCGGTAGGGGAATTCGGAACCAGACCTGCGGCAATGAATTTCTGAGTAACGCTGTTGATCTTGGTGGGATCGATGATGGCCTGGGCCGCCAGTCCGGCGTCGGGTTGAAAGAAAGGATGAGACTGCAAAAATGCGGCTACTCCCGGATCAGGGCCGCCGTTCACCGACTGCGAGAAATCGCCGTTCAGTTCTCGTGTGCTGAACACCGTTTGCACCGCACCTGCCGCAAAAGGATCAGCCTCGGTAGGCGACTCGTCGCGAATTTCCCGCTGCCCCTGGTACGCAATGAAGAAGAAGTACTTGTCCTTGCGGATGGGGCCGCCGAAAGTCCCGCCGAACTGATTACGTTTCAAATCCTGCCGGGGCACGATCGGCGTCTCCCGCTTGTTGAGAAAACGGTTGGCATCGAACACCCGGTTGCGCAGAAAGTCGAAGGCCGTGCCGTGGAATTGGTTCGTTCCGGATTTCGTCACTACACTGATAATGCCGCCGCCATTGCGCCCGTACTCGGCGGTGTAGTTGCTCTCCAGCACGCGGAACTCGGCGATGGCGTCGGGATTGGGATTCAATACCACGCCATTGTCCAACAGGCTGTTGTTGTTGCCTCCGTCGAGCAGGTAGGTGATCGAATCATCGCGGCTGCCGGCAATGCTGAAGCGGAACGTACTGCTTCCTGCGTTCTGGTTTCCCGGATTGTCGTTTTCCGTGACCCCGGGTTGGAGCAATGCTAGATCCAGAACATTGCGGCCGTTGAGCGGAGAATCAATAACTGGCGCGCTGGTGATCGAGGAGCCTAAAGTCGGGTTCACGGTCTCCACGCGCGGCGCTGCTCCTGCGACTTCCACGGTGTCGGTGAGTGTGCCGATCTTGAGAACTACGTCCACACGCACGGATTGATTGATGTGCAATGCCTGGGGCGCGGTGACGGCGTTGTCAAAGCCCTCCTTCCGGACTTGCACCACGTAGTTCCCGATGGGTAAAGCGAGCACCCGGAAACTGCCGGTCTCGTCGGTCTTCGTGTTGTGGACAACTTGTGTAGCCACATCCCTGACCTGCACATCAGCGCCAGCGACAACTGCACCCAGCGGATCCGTCACCGTGCCGATAATCCGGCCGGTGGCTTCCTGTCCTTGCAAGGATCCGAGCGCTACCGTCAGTAGAAACCAGGCATAACAAAGCAGAACTGAACAGCTCAACCTAGACATTTACTTGTCTCCTCTTCGGATTGACCATTAAAAGTGCAGGGACCGTGTGCGGAAGCACCGCGCGGTAGAAAGCCGAACAAGCGAGCAGTTTGAGGCCCACTCTGTGGTTGTCCCCTCACCGCAGTGGGGTGTGAATGTGAAGCTGCTGAGAGAAACTGTGCTGATGCGAAAGTGTGTGGTGAGGAAAGAAAGTGTCTTGGATTCGCCTTCCAGGAAAAAGGATCTTGCAAAGGCTCGACTATGAATTTCGGAATGGATATTGGCGAAACAATGACAGCTGGCGCAGGTGATGTTTATGCGCGCCGGTCGTGGCAATGAAGATCTATTACTTTTGTGAAACGAAAGTTTTGCAGTGGGCAAGTTCGCGCTGGATTTCAGAAACGCGGGCCGCTCCCTCGTAGCGCGGCGTACCGCGATCGCGAAGCGCCTCCCATGCGGGCCGGCATTTCTGCAACCACGACGTTGCTTCCCGGCAAAACTTTCTTTTCTGCGCCGTAGATGTGTTCTCAGCCGAAGCCATCATCGCGTAGGCTTTTCCCATCCACAGCTGAGCGGTGGCAAGGGCTGAACCGGAAAGGGAAGTCGGTTCCCTGGCGCCCGGCATTTTCTCCAGCGCACCCACAGACTGTCGCAAGAGTTCGACCGCGTGCGGAGCATCTCCGGTAGTCACGAGAATTTGGCCGATATCGCCTTGCACTTGTCCCACATCGCCGCGGAATTCGAGATTCTTTGGGTCGCGATCGGACAGCTCGCGGAACACAGCCAGCGCGGCCCGGTCCTCGCGCAGCGCACCGGCGTTATCACCCATACGCGCCAACAACTGTCCCAGTTCGTACTGGCCGTACGCTGCCAGGCGGCGCAGTTCTGCATTCGTGGGATCAGCGTCAGACAGCGCTTTCTGCAAATTCAGCGCTTTACGGTAAAGCGCCAGAGATTCTGATTGCCGGCGCGGATCGTCGGCCAGGACTTCAGCCTCCCGGCTATAGCCCAAACCCAGGGCGCGACGAAGCCGCGCATTCTGTGGGTCCGACGCTACCAGGCCTTCCAGAATTGTTGTGCCTCTCTGTAGCGATTCCAGTCCCGCCAGTCGATCGTCCGCCACTTGTGCTTGCTTGTATCCGAAATCCAGATAAATCAGCGCCAACAGACGGCGGTTCACCGGATTGGCGGCATCGTTGGCGGAGAGCGTTTGCATCGTCGCGAGAGCCTTGCGGGAATTCTCCATGCAGCCTGCCTCATCGCCGGTCGACCAGAGAAGATCGCTGAGTTTGCCGTAGTTCGGCACCAATGCGCGGCGGACGTCCATATCTTTGGGATCGGCTGCGGCGAGTTGTTCTCGAATGGCCAGCGCTTTCTTGTAACTTGCAGCTGCGCCTGCGGCGTCTCCCAGGTTTGCCTGTTTGGCTTGGCCTTGCACATCGCCCACTCGCTCGTAAGCCTCGGCCAACTCCTGTTGCAGTGACGGATCTCCCTTGGCTTCCTGATTCAAGCTGTCCAGATATTCGAGAGCCCGAGTCACCAGCAGCTTCCTGGCGGGAGTGGAGCCCGGCAGATCCCGGATCGAATCGTGCAGCTCGAACATGAGGGAATTCGCGAGTTTGCGAACATCGTTAAATCGCCGCTCAGCGCGGGCCCGCTGAGCATGGGCTATCTCGGCTTGTTGCCGGGCGATACGAGCCTCACGCAAGGTGACGATCAATCCCACGATCAGCGTGATGACAACAGCAACAACAGCGGCTACGCCCGCCCGGTGCCGGATAACGAACTTCGAGGTTCTGTATCCCAATGTGTCGGCGCGCGCAAGGACGGGAAGATCCTCGAGGTGCCGGCGAACATCTCCCGCAAATTGCTCGACGGAGGCATAGCGCCGTTGAGGCTCTTTGCGCAGCGCCATGAGAATGATGTTGTCGAGATCGCCGCGCAGATGGCGGCTTAGTCTTTGCGCTGACCCATCCCGCACGCTGCTGCCTGCGGAGTCAGTGGTGGGCTGGCGGCCGGAGGCCGCGCCCGCTTCCCGTCGCACGCGTGTGCTGGGCTTTTCTGGTTCGTACTCGCAAACGGCGCGTGTGATTTCGTGTGGCGCATGGCTGTCCACCTTGTACGGACTGCATCCTGTGAGCAGTTCATACAACACCACGCCCAGCGAATAGACGTCGCTCGCGGTGGTAATGGCGTCGCCCTTGACCTGCTCCGGGCTGGCATATCCGGGAGTCAGCATGCTGAACACGGTCATCGTGGGTTCGAAGTAGTCGCCGAGAGGGCCGGCATCCAGAATCTTGGCTACACCGAAGTCCAGCAGCTTCGGGACACCGTCGGAAGTCACAAAAATGTTGCCCGGCTTTATATCGCGATGAATGATCAGCCGCTGGTGGGCATACTGCACGGCAGAGCAAACCTGCAGGAAAAGCCGCAACCGTTCGGCGATGCTCAATTGGTGGGATTGACAGTAGTCGTCAATGGGCTGACCTGCGATCAGCTCCATCACCAGGTAGGGAACGCCTGACTCCGTGGTGCCGCCATCCAGGAGCCGGGCGATATTGGGATGGTCGAGACTGGCCAGAATCTGCCGCTCGTTGCGGAAGCGGCTGATGACCAGCCCGGAATCGCGTCCCGCTCGGACCAGCTTGATGGCCACCTGTTTGTTATATTGATCGTCGGCCCGGAATGCTCTGTAGACTTCGCCCATCCCCCCTGAACCAATCTGTTCTTCCACCTGGTAGGGGCCAAGACGTTTGCCCAGCAAGGGCTCGCGGGAGGCCAGCGATTCCATCATCGCGGTCGGGGCAGTCGTTGGTGGGTGAAGGAAATCCGTGCCGGCTTGAGCGTGGGAGATGAGAAGAGATTCCAGTTCGCTCCCTAACTCCGGATCGCTGGCGGCGATCTCCGCTACGTATGCGGCGCGCCGCTCCGAAGCAAGGTCCAGAGCGAAATGCAGCTTTTGTTTGATCTCGTTCCAACGCTCAGGGAGCATTTAGTCTTCCCCCGCTTGCTCAGCCCGGCTGCTCGTAGGTGATTACCTTCCCGTGCCCGAGAACTAAGAGTGAGTGGCTCGGTCCATTTCGCGGTAGAGCCACGCTCTTGCCGTAGCCCATTCCCGCTTGATCGTGGCGGGGGAGACGTCCAGGACATCTGAGGTCTCTTCGATCGACAAGCCGCCGAAGAAACGCAATTCCACGATCCGTGCCTGCTGGGTATCAAAACGCGCTAGCTGGTTCAGCGCATCATCCAGGGCCAGCAAGTCCAAGCCCTGTTTTTGCGGGATGTCGCCCGCGCTTTCCAGCGTGATCTTGTACCCGAAATCACGCTTGGCCGCATTACGGCTGCGAGAGTAATCGACCAAAATCTGACGCATCAGCCGTGCCGCCACAGCAAAAAAGTGCTTCCGGTTCTGCAACTGCAGATGAGGCCTGTCGACGAGCCGCAGGTACGCCTCGTGCACCAGCGCCGTACTCTGCAGGGTATGGTCTGTCCGCTCCGCGCGCAGATAGTGGTGGGCCACGCGCCGAAGCTCGTCATAGACCAGTGGCAACAGAGCTTCTAGAGCTTGCTGATCCCCACCCTTCCATCTTATGAGCAGTTCGCTGACAGGTTTCGAGGAACCCGGACTCACTCGTCTTATCCCAAGAAAACAAAAAGCTTAGACGCAAAGGATAATGTGGCGCCCTGGCCCCGTCAACCGTACTTATGCAGCTCTGGAGAATGCGGTATCGCGCGAAACCCCGCTGCGGGCAAGCCAATTGAGCCGCGACGCACCCATGGGGGGGCGCGTCGGTCGGAAAAATTCCTGCAAATTTCTTGAGCCGAACAGCCGCGAAATTACGCATTTACCAGTAGTAGGGGGGAAAGGCCGCGGGATGGCAATCGCGACTCTGCGGACTGCCATCCCAGACGGCTCCCGTCCTTAAGTTCGCACTGGCCGGGAGCTTGGTCTTCTACGGGAGGAGTTCCTCGTCAATTTCCTAAGGTTTGCGCAGACCTGGGATTCGGGAGGATGGCATGATGCGGCCATGGATGGGGTTTGTTCTTATTGCGATCGCACTCCTGCTGGTGCCCAGCCTGCAAGCGCAGGAGACAAAGACAGCGCTTACCAACGATGACGTCCTGCAAATGCTCAGCAGCGGACTCTCGGAAAGTGTCGTTCTTGGCGCCATCGCGGTGAACGACGTTAACTTCGATGTGTCGGCTTTCGGATTGCTGGCCCTGAAGAAGGCAGGGGTCGGGGACAAGATTCTGGAAGCCATGCTTGCCGCTGAACAGAAGAAGCACAATCCATCCGCCCCATCACCAGCGACCACCATCGACCAAGACAAAGAGCAGGCGAGAGAAAAAGAACACCAGCAGACCGAGCCGGAGTTGCCCGCCGCGCATGCCAACTTCGCCGCTCCCATGGGGACTACTCCGCAGCTGAGTCCTCAGATGATGCCCCAGATGAACCCTCAAATGATGTCCATGATTCCGCCGCAATTTCTAGCCATGATGCCAGCCGCGGCACGTCAGCAACTCATGAGTCAGATGGGTCGTCCCGGCATGAGAGGCATGGGCGATGCGATGTTGCTCAATGGCATAGGCGGAATGGGAGGCGGACAACTACCCAGAGTAACGTTCTTGCTCGACGGACAGAAGCAACTCATGCAAGCCTCCACTGCCCAAATTGCCCAAACCAAAACGAAAGGTGGCGGAGGTCCAGGCATGGGCATGAAGGGAGCTTCCATGCTGACGAGTTTCGGCAGCCAGGCGCTCAGCTTTGCCGCGATCGGCAGTGGTGCGGGCATGATGGCGATGCCGGCAATGGGCATGGCGACGGGTCTGATCGGTGGATTTGGTCATCATTCCAGCCTGCCGACCACGACCTATGTTTGGGCTCTTCCCGGACACAGTTCGTCATTCACCATGCCGACCACCTCGCCGAAGTTTGAGATCGAATTTGGTGACATCGTAGGCGTGGATCCGGATGCCTATGAGCCCGTGCTGGTGAGATTGCTTGAAACGAAAGACAACTGGCGTCTGGTGGGAGCAACCAAAGAAAAGATGGACATGAAAGGCACCAGCACGCGCACCGCGATCACCGAAGACAGAACTCCCATTAAGACCACCTCTCTTGGTCGCGGACATGTGCAGCTTGAGGCGGCCTCGCCTCTTGCTCCAGGAGAATACGGACTCGTCCTTCACCCCATCAAACCGCAGAAGTCGGCAATGGGCGCACCGGATTACGCTGAGTCCCTCTTTTATTCTGTGTGGGATTTTTCCGTGCCCGGCACTGAAACCACAACTGCAGGCCACAAGGCCCACTAGGACTGTCAGGCCTTCCGCTAAGCCTGCTTCCCAATCCCGCTGAAACAGTGTGCTCTTGCTCCGTCCGTTACGCACCGCTGCGATACAATACGTGTTTCCCTAGAGTGAGTTTTTCTTGTCTGGGAGTGTGCTGCAGGGAGCACACCGCAGCAGATTGAGGAAGGTCGTGATTATCGGGATACCGAAAGAGAGTTATCCGGGAGAACGGCGGGTCGCTTTAGTTCCCATGGTCGTGCCGAACCTGGTGAAGGCCGGCTTCGAGATCATCATCGAAGCGGGCGCAGGCCAGGAGGCCGGTTATTCCGACGCTCTCTACACCGAGAAGGGCGCGAAGATTGTTCCCGACCGGGCGACGGTGTTTGGCACCGCCGATATCGTCGTCCAGGTTCTCTGCTACGGCTCAAATGACATTACCGGCAAGGCGGACTTGCCCTTGATGCGCAGAGGGCAGGTTCTGATCGGGTTTCTGCGCCCCCTGGGCTCACTTGATGTCGTGCAGCAGATCGCGCGCACCGGCGTGACTTCCTTTTCGGTGGAACTGATTCCGCGGTCAACGCGAGCGCAGAGTATGGACGCGCTTTCCTCGATGGGCACGATCTGCGGCTACAAGGCCGTGCTGATTGCCGCCGAAACGCTGCCTAGAATCTTTCCTATGCTCACCACCGCTGCCGGAACCATTACACCTGCCCGTGTGCTTGTGATCGGCGCCGGGGTGGCTGGTTTGCAGGCGATTGCCACTGCGCGGCGCTTGGGGGCGGTGGCCTCCGCCTACGACATGAGGCCCGCCGCCAAGGAGCAGGTACAGAGCCTGGGCGGACGGTTCGTCGAGCTCCCTATTGAGGCTAAAGATGCGCAGGATGCACGCGGGTACGGCCGCGCGCAGGATGAGTCCTTCTATCAGAGGCAGCGTGAATTGCTGGGCCGGGTTGTAGCCGAGAGCGATGTGGTCATTACGACGGCCGTTGTTCCGGGAAAGAAGGCTCCGGTGCTGATCACGAAGGAAATGGTACAGGGCATGGCGCCAGGATCCGTCATTTTCGACCTGGCGAGCGAGCGCGGCGGCAATTGTGAATTGACGCAGACGGGCAAGACCGTGGTCCAACACGGCGTGACGATCATTGGCGCGATCAACCTTGCCAGTGGCGTTCCCTATCATGCCAGCCAGATGTACGCCCGCAACATCAGCGCCTTCCTTATGCATTTAGTCAAGGATGGCAAGTTGCAGCTCAATCTGGAGGACGAAATTGTCCGGGAGACGCTACTGACACGGGACGGGGAACTGGTCAACGGCCGCGTGCGCGAGTTTTTCCAGCTTCCGGCGCTGGTCGCACAGGGCGGGGCGTAAAAGAGTTCAGCGGCAGGAGGAAAGATGGGTTCCAACCTGATCGATGCACTATTCATTTTCATGCTGGCGGCGTTCATTGGATTTGAAGTCATCCGGCGAGTCTCGCCCTTGCTGCACACGCCTCTGATGTCGCTGACCAACGCCTTGGATGCCATCGCCGTAGTGGGAGCCATTCTGCTGGTGGGCCGACACGAGAGCCGGTTGTCGTTCATTCTCGGAGTGCTCGCCGTCATCGCCGCTACCAGCAACGTTGTTGGCGGCTTCCTGATCACCGACCGCATGCTGCGGATGTTCAAGTCCAGCCGTCCGACAAAGCCATGACCGACTTCGCGGGAAGCCAGCACCTCATTGAGATCGTTTACCTCGTCGCCAGCGTGCTCTTCATCCTGTCGCTGAAGTGGATGAGTTCCCCCACGACCGCGCGTCACGGCGTGCTGGCCGGTGAAATCGGCATGGTGCTGGCCATTGGCGGAACCCTCCTCCACCACGGCATCGTGGACCACAAGTGGATCGTCATTGCCCTGGTGATCGGCTCCGGCATCGGCATTCCCCTGGGTTTCGTGCACATGACGGCAGTGCCGCAGCGAACGGCGCTCAGCCACGCCTTCGGAGCATTCTGCGTCACGCTGGTCGGCACAGCGGAGTTTTACCTCCGCACCCCCGCCGTCCCGAAATTCATGATGTCGGTGCTCGCCATGGAGGTGATTCTCGGCGGCCTGACGTTCACCGGAAGCTTAATGGCGGCAGGGAAGTTGCAAGAAGTCCTGCCGCAGCGACCCATCACCTACAAAGGACAGAACTTCGTCAACCTGGGCTTGTTGTCGGTAGCGATTGCCGTCGCCATTTATCTCGTACTGCATCCCGAAGCCAAACAATTCTTCCCAGTCATGGTGGGGATTCCGCTGATCTTCGGAGTCTTGATGATTATTCCCATCGGCGGGGCGGACATGCCGACGGTGATCTCCCTGCTGAATTCCTACGCCGGGCTGTCCGCCGCAGCCATGGGCTTTGTCCTCGATAGCAAGCTGCTCATCATTGCCGGCGCGCTTGACGGATCGTCAGGTTTCATTTTGTCGGTGATTATGTCGAAGGCCATGAACCGCTCGTTTACCAACGTGCTATTTGGGGCTTTCGGGCAAGTGCAAAAGGCGGCTACTGGCGCCCAGGAGGAGAAGACGGTTCGAAGTGCAACTGCCGAAGAGGCAGCGGCGATCCTTTCTGCGGCCAACAAAGTCGTGATAGTTCCTGGCTATGGGATGGCGGTTGCCCAGGCCCAGCACAAGGTTCGCGAACTTTATGATGCCCTGAGCAAGCGTGGTGTTGAAGTGCGTTTTGCCATTCATCCGGTGGCGGGCCGTATGCCCGGCCATATGAACGTTCTGCTCGCCGAGGCGGATGTCCCCTACGACAAGCTGATCGAAATGGATGCCATCAATGGAGACTTTCCGCAGACCGACGTCGCGCTCGTGATCGGCGCCAACGATGTGACCAACCCGGCGGCGCGGACTGATACCACGAGCCCGATCTACGGCATGCCCATTCTCGATGTGGACAAGGCCCGCACGGTGATGGTGATCAAACGCGGCATGAGTCCGGGTTTCGCGGGTATCGACAATCCTCTCTATTACCTGGATAAGACGCTGATGCTCTTTGGCGACGCCAAGGCATTCGTCAATAACATCGTGCATGAGTTGGCGGGAGGGCACGGATAGGACGTAGCGACCCCTACGCGATCCCCAGCTTCTTCTGCATCTCTTCCAGGGTGACGCCTTTGGTCTCGGGGTATACGAACAGCACCACAAAGAACTGCACCACCATCATCGCGGAGAAGAGAACAAAAGGATAACCACCCGACGCCGCAGCCACCCTCGGGAATTCCAGACTGATGGCAAAGTTCATAATCCAGTGCGAGAAGCTGCCCAGGCTTTGTCCCTTGGCCCGAACCGAATTGGGGAAGACCTCTGCCAGGTAAACCCAGATCACTGCTCCCTGGGAAAAGGCAAACGACGCAATGTAACCGATCAGGAGCCAGAACAGAAGGTTTTGGTGACTATGCGTCAAGAAGATTGAGGCCACGCCCGCCAGGCACGAAGCCGTGCCGACCGAACCGATCAAGAGGAGGGTTTTGCGGCCGGCCTTGTCGATCACCGACATGGCGGCCACGGTGAAGATCAGATTGGTCGCGCCCACCGCGACGGCCTGAATATCCCCGGAAAGTTTGCTAAAGCCCGCGGCGGAAAAGATGTGGTTCAGGTAATAGAGAATCGCGTTGATTCCGGAAAGCTGGTTCAGCAGGCCGATGCTGACCGCCAGAAAAATGGGGAAGGCATGTCTGCGGGAAAACAGCCTCTCTCCCGCCAGCGTTTGCTCGGAGCGGATCGATTCCGCGATGCCCTGCAGTTCTCCTTCGACGTCCTCTTCGCCAATCATTTGAAGCACGGTCTGGGCTTCCACCATCCGGCCGTGCTTCACGAGCCAGCGCGGACTGCGTGGAATCGTGAAGAGAAGCAGAAAGAACAACAGAGCAGGCAGCGCCGCAACCCCAAACTCCCAGCGCCATTCGGTGGCCCCAAAGTGAGCCAGCCCCACGCAGTAGTTGGAGAAATAGGCGAGCAGAATTCCGAAGACCACATTGAACTGGAACACGCCCACCAGTCGTCCGCGCAATCGGGCGGGAGCGATCTCGGCGATGTACATCGGAGCGATGACTGAGGAACCGCCGATGCCGAGGCCTCCGATGAAACGGGAAAGCAGCAGGGCGTTCCAGTTCCAGGCTCCGGCGCAGCCCAGTGCAGAGGCCAGATACAGCAGCCCGAGCAAGCGCAAGCTATTGCGGCGGCCCATGCGCTCCGCCGGGATTCCAGCCAGCAGCGCTCCGAAGACAGTGCCCAGCAAAGCCACGGCGACCGTAATTCCCAGGGACTTAGCAGAAAGCTGGTAAGCCTGAGTCAGGGCCGCAGTTGTTCCAGAGATGACCGCCGTATCGAAGCCGAACAGAAGACCGCCCAGACCGGCGACGAGCGTGCTCCTCGCCAGACAAGCGTTGACTCTCAAGATCGACCCCCGGTTGTGGCGTCGCTATTCCTTATACAGCCAGCCGGCCACCAGCGTGGCCAGAATCGATCCAACCCACATCTCTAGCATCCAGCCGAGGGGGAACATGCGTTCAATCGGCGACCACGTTGCCTGCGCGAAATTCAGCGGGAAGCCTGCAACAAAGCCCACCAGGAACCCGACCTTCAGAGCAGTCATAGGACCGGCGCCGAGGGCCTGCCGAGCCCAGGCATACAGATGCGCCAGGATCAATCCCAGGATCAACAGCGTGATGATCCATTGCGCCATGAAAAACGGATAACGCGGCTGCTTCAAGAACTGACCTGCTGCCATGGCGCTGTTGTAGCGAGCCATCCCAATGACGCAGTATCCGATTAGATAGCTCCACAGCACCCAGACCACACCTCCGACGAGTCCACCGAGGAACACACGAGCACGGTTCACGGCCATGGAAGACCTCCAAATGGATGTCTAAACGTATGTAAGAAAGACAGCGGCGGGAGTGTACCACCGCCGGCGGGGCCTGTTTGCGGCAACCGAGATTCCCACAGAATTTCCACAGCACGGTTGCGCCTATGAGAAGCCCTGGATTGTGATCCAGCCCGAGGAACCAGTTCGTTAAACGCAACCTATTGTGGTCACCTGATTGGTTAGCCGCAAGGGATCGTGTTTTCCCCTAGGGCAAACTCGGTGGAGTCTCAACCTGCAACTTTGCTATTGACAGCAAAGAATTTGGGCGTACGATGTGGTCAAAAGTGGTAGTAAGTGGTAGAAGCAATAGAGGTCGTGGGCAACAGTAGGAAAGCAAGAGGCGCCAGTGGAATTTCAAGCTGACACCCCAAAAAGCGGCCCCAACGAACCCAAAACGACCCTGATTTTGGCAGATCTAACTTCCCTCGTTGTAGCAGTAGCAGTCACCAAAAGAATTTTAGGCCCGGTATGGGGCCAAGCGCATGTTTCGCGGCAATCACCCAACTCGCGTCGACGAAAAAGGACGGCTCAAGGTCCCGGCAGAGTTCAAGAGAGTGATCGACGAGAAATACGGGACGCAATTCTATATCACCAGCTTAGACGGCAGAGTTGCACAAGTTTATCCCTTCGAGGAATGGGAACGGATCGAGCAGAAGTTGGCGTCGCTCTCCACCTTCAATCCTACGAAGAAGAAGTTCCTGGCCCGGGTGAACTACTGGGGGCAGCAGGTGGAGATGGACGGCCAAGGCCGGTTGCTCATGCCCCAGTTGCTGCGCGAGTCGGCGCAGATCAAGGGCGAGGTCGCAGTGCTGGGCAACCTGACGTACCTGGAAGTACGCAACCTCGAAGCGTTCCGCAAGCAGATCGAGGAAGAGCAGTTTACGCCTGAGGATGAGAAGACGCTCGACGAATTGGGCATCTAGTGGGCGAGGGTTCAACAGACACCCCTCAGGGGGTTGGGCATGGCGGTGGCCATGTTCCGGTTCTTTTAAAAGAAGCGATCAACTTTTTAGCCGTTCAGCGCGGTGGGACATATATCGACGCCACAGTGGGCCTTGGCGGACACAGCTACGAAATCGCAAGACGCCTCGGCGCACCGGGTCATTTGATTGGGCTCGATAAGGATCCCGCGGCGCTGGAAATCGCGCGGAAGAAACTAGGCAGCGCCGGCGTCTCGCCGGAAATACCCGACTGGCCGACGATCACGTTACTGCGCCGGTCGTTCGCAGAAATTGCTAACGACCAGCGGTCAGCGACCATCGACGGAATCCTGGCAGACCTGGGCGTAAGCAGCCTGCAGTTTGGAGATCCAGCGCGAGGCTTCAGTTTTCAGGCGGAAGGACCGCTCGACATGCGGATGGACCCGCACGCCGGGCTGACCGCCGAACAAGTGGTAAACCACCTCGGCGAGCGTGAGCTTGCCGATGTGATTTACGAATTCGGTGAGGAAAGGAGGTCGCGGAGAATCGCCAGAGCCATTGTCCGGTCGCGGCCGATCCGAACGACTGCGCAACTCGCAGATGTCGTATCAGCCGCGGCCTGGCCAATGAAACATGAGCGCATTCATCCGGCGACGCGTACTTTCCAGGCACTCCGAATCTTCGTAAACCATGAATTGGACGATCTGCGGGGGCTGCTTGAGGCGGCCCCGCAGTTGCTGAAGCCGGGCGGAAGGCTGGTGGTCATCAGCTTTCACTCGTTGGAGGACAGGATGGTAAAGGACGCCTTCCGCGAAGGAGTGAAGCAGGGTCAATACCGGTTGCTGACCAAGAAGCCGGTAACGCCCGGCGAAGAAGAAATTGATCGCAATCCGCGAGCGCGCAGTGCGAAGTTGCGGGCCGCGGAACGGGTTTGAGTTAAGTAAGCAAAGGGTTTCTGGGACGGCATCGCCTCTCACTTAAGGGCGACTTTCACAACTTACCTTCTCTCACGGTGCCGTCCCAGAGAAGGTTTCGGGTTCCGGTAGGCAGGAGGCTGCAGATGTACACGGGAACATTGATTAACGATTTGATCGCGACGGTGGAACGCGCGGAAATGCGTGCCGACGAGCGCTCTCGGGAAGAGAAGCTCGCATACTGGTACGCGGTCGCGCAAAACGAACTGGCTCAGCTGGAATCCAACCTGGCTGGGGTGGCGTAGTGGCGGCAGGGGCAGTAGCAGCTCAAGGGGCGGCGTTCACTGCGCGGCGCCGCGAGCCGTGCTGGACCGGCACGCCGGAAGTCTACTTTGTCAAAGCCATCGACAACTCACGTCTGGTAAAGATGGAGGATCCGAAACGTAGCCGCGAGCGCAAGCAGTTCGGCGTTGCGCTTGCCTGCCTGTTCCTGCTGGTCATGACTTTCGCGTGGCAACACTTCCGGGCCATCGAGTATGGATACAAGATCGAACTCTTGCGTTCACAACGAGACTCGCTGATCGAGGCGAACCGGGCGCTGCGGTTGGAGGAAGCTTCGCTCCGTGATCCCGAGCGCATCGATCTGCTGGCGAAACGGCTGGGCCTGCAATCGCCTCAGGCGGGCCAGGTGATCCGCATGGATTCGGCTTTGCCCGATTCCGGTGCTCCGGTAATGGCAAGCGTTACGCCCGTCTTGGTGGTCTCGCCCCGGTAGCTCGAACCTCGGCAAACCGAGGGCAGTTTTAGTGGTAGGTCTGGTTGGCGGCTCTCCTGCGGGTGGGCCGCCATGTTTGTCTGAGGAAGAATCCGTGGCCGCAAGCTCAGCCCGCAACAGCACGAACATAAGACTCTACCTGCTCGGGGCGGTGCTGTTTTTCTGGTGCGCCTGCATCTGCCTGCGCCTGGTGTATCTGCAAGTCTTCCGCTACGGCGAATTCCAGCAACGAGCCCAGCACCAGCAACAACGGAGCACCGAGGTCGCGGCCCGGCGTGGAATCATCTATGACCGTGCCGGCCGGGAAATGGCAATGTCGATCTCGGTCGATTCGGTTTTCGCAGTGCCCACCGAAATACCGAACCTGGGCCAGACTATTTCTCTCGTCAGCCACATCACCCACAGCGACGCCCGCGAGATCCTGGCTAAATGCGAGGCCAGCAAGACTTTCTGCTGGGTGGCGCGCAAGGCCGACGCCGAGACAGCGGAACGCATTCGTGCTTTGAATCTGCGCGGCATTCACTTCCAGAAGGAATCGAAGCGCTTTTATCCCAAGCGGGAACTCGCTGCGCAGATTCTCGGGTTTGTGGGCATGGATGATGAAGGCCTGAGCGGAATCGAACGTGAGTATGACGAAGCGCTTCAAGGTAAGCCCGGGCGCCTGCTCATTTCAGTGGATGCCCGTCGGCGCTGGTTCGGCAGCGTGGAGAAGCAGCCTGAGCCGGGCCAGAATGTGGTGCTCACCATCGACCAGCAAATTCAGTACATCGCCGAGCGCGAATTGGAAGCTGCGATGGCGAAAACGCACGCCGAGTCAGGCACGGTGGTGGTGCAGAACCCGCACACCGGGGAGATTCTGGCGCTGGCCAACCGGCCAACCTTCAACCCAAACTTGTCGCGAGAAATCACGCCGGCAAAACTGAAAGATCATGCCGTCAGCGATGTGTATGAACCGGGCTCGACCTTCAAACTGGTGACCATTTCTGCCGCCCTGGATGAAAAGGTGACCAATCCGGAAGAACTGGTCGACTGCCAGATGGGATCCATTGTGATCAATGGGCATCGCATCCATGACTGGAAGCCGTACGGCGTCCTGTCGGTCGCCGACATTCTGGCGCACTCCAGCGATGTGGGCGCGATCAAGATTGCACTCCGCTTGGGCGATGAACGCCTGTACAAGTACATCCGGGCCTACGGATTCGGACAACAGACAGGCATTGAACTGCCTGGAGAAACGCGCGGGTTGGCAAAGCCTCTCAACCGATGGTCCAAAGTTTCGATCGGCGCAATTTCGATGGGGCAGGAGATTGGGGTTACGCCACTGCAGTTGACTGCGATGGTCTCCACGATCGCCAACGACGGAGTGTGGGTCGCTCCGCGCATCGTGGCGGGGACGACGGAGCCGCAAAGCACTCCGCAAACCATCGCTTTTCATCCCGGCGAACAGCGCAGGGTGATCACACCCCTAACGGCTGTGCAGATGAAGCAAATGATGCAAGGCGTGGTACTGCATGGAACCGGACGGAAGGCAATCCTCGAAGGCTACAGCTCAGCGGGTAAAACCGGCACCGCGCAAAAAATCGATACGGACACAGGCACTTATTCGCGCACCAAGTACATTGCCTCCTTCGCGGGGTTTGCGCCGGTCAACAATCCGATGATTGCGACAGTGGTGATCCTGGATTCTCCCGAGGGTGGGCACCATGGGGGCGAGATTGGGGCTCCGGTCTTTCAGAGGATCGCCCAGTCGGTACTCGAGTACCTGCACACACCTCACGACGTCGAACTGCCGCCAAACCGGCAGCTTCTGCTGGCCCAGCGCAAGGTGAAAGATCAAGACTTGGAAGAGGGTTCTCCGGATCGGCTGGGAGAGAATCTGGACGTGGCAGCCGCGGGAACGTCAGACTCTGCACCGCTAGCCGTTGCAGCGGCTACGCCTCCTCCGGAATCCGCCACTGTGGTTCCGGCAGCTCTGCGGCAACGCCTGCCTCAACCAGAGACGAATGTCGAGCAGAAGCCATCCGCCCCGGCGGCGGATGCGGGATCCAACATAACTAGCAAAACTGCCATGCCGACCACCGGCACGGTCGTGCTGGATGTCGAACAGGGGGGTGTGCTCGTGCCTTCGTTTCTCGGCAAGAGTGTGCGGTCGGCCATCGAGACGGCGGAAGAAAGCGGGTTGGACTTGGACGCGGTGGGAAGCGGATTAGCCCGCGAGCAGTTTCCCGCGCCCGGTTCTCACGTGGCTGCGGGCACGCGCGTGACCGTCAGGTTTGGACGTTGAGTGGTTCTTCCCGATGCCTGAGCCTTCGTGCCCTATAATTACTTCACTCCAATGAACTTCCTCAGTCTTCTGCACGGGGCGGAAGTACTTGCCCAGAGCGGGAACCCCAATGTCAGCGGGTTGGAGTATGACTCACGACGGATCAAGCCGGGCGATCTGTTCGTCGCCATGAAGGGGGAGTCCAGCGACGGCAACAAGTTCATTGATAAGGCCATCGCAGCGGGCGCCGTGGCGGTGGTTAGCGACTCCGCGACAGAGCAGCCGCGCCAGGGGGTGGCATGGGCGCAGGTCACGCATGGCCGACGAGCCCTGGCAAGGCTGAGCGCGAACTTCTACAAGCATCCCGCGGAACGCATGGCGGTTACCGGAATCACCGGAACCAACGGCAAAAGTACGACAGCGTTTCTGGTGGAAGCGATTCTGGCCGCTGCTCAACGCAAAAGCGCGCTGATTGGAACTATCGAATATCACGTGGCAGGGAAGACCTTGCCTGCGCCGCACACCACTCCTGAACCTCTGGATCTAAACCGGATTCTGGCCGAGGCGTATGGGAACGGCGCTAGCGAAGCTGTGATGGAAGTTTCCTCGCATGCTCTCGCTCAGCAGCGTGTCTACGGAATTCCCTTTGACGTCGCCGTGTTTACCAACCTGACGCGTGACCATTTGGATTATCACCACACGATGGACAAATACTTCAGCGCGAAGCAGGTTCTGTTCGAAGGTTGCGGCACCGATCCGCCGCGCGTCGCCATCATCAACCTGGACGACGAATTTGGCGCCAGGCTTATCCCTTTCAGCAAGAAGCGAAGCCCGGTAGTGTGCACTTACGGATGGGGCAAAGGAGACATCCACGCCGATCGTGTCAAGATTACTTCTCGCGGGACACGCTTCGATCTGGTCACGCCAACATTCAACATCCCGCTATTCTCGCCCCTGATCGGGAAGGTGAACGTCTACAACATCCTGGCGGCGGCAAGCGCCGCCCTGTTGCGCGAATGCGATTCGGAGAGCGTTGCCCAAGGTGTTGCCGCCCTGGCGCGAGTCCCTGGCCGGTTTGAGCGGGTGGATTGTCAACAGCCGTTCACCGTGGTCGTGGACTATGCGCACACCGACGACGCGCTCCGCAACCTGACCGCCTTGGCGCGTGAGTTTGTTCAGCAGGCCGGGCAAAAGGGCCATGTGATCACGCTCTTCGGCTGTGGCGGCGATCGGGACCGTGCCAAGCGTCCCCTTATGGGCGAGGCTGCGGGACGGGGCAGCGATTTTGTGGTGCTGACCTCTGACAACCCTCGCAGCGAAGATCCTCTCGCCATCATCAACGACGCCCTGGTCGGGCTGCAGCGCTCAGGCACGAAATACAAGATAGAGCCCGACCGCCGAGCAGCTATCGCCCTCGCGGTGCACGAAGCCCGGCCAGGGGATATCGTTCTGCTGGCGGGCAAGGGCCACGAGAAGATGCAGGTGACGCGCGACGGGTCGATTCCATTCGACGATGTCGAGGTTGCGCGGGAGATTCTGCATGAAGCCGGGTACGCATGCGATGCCGCCACTGCGGCAGGCGGAAGGAAAGCATGAAGCTTCCGCTCTCGCGCATCGCCGAGTTCCTTTCCTCCGCAGGTGAGTTCGATCACAAGGCGCTGGCAGTGGGCTATTCCATTGACTCGCGCACGATCCGGCCGGGAGAACTCTTCTTTGCAGTGAAGGGGGACCGCCTCGATGGCCATGATTTTGTCGAACAGGCACTGGACAAGGGCGCAATCGGGGCCGTGGTTCGCAAGGATGCCCTCGCGCGCTATCCCGTCAAGACACAGTTGCTGGCCGTCGATGACACGTTGGTCGCGCTCCAGACCCTGGGAAGCGCCGTGCGCCGGCTTTGGGGCAAACCGCTTATTGGTGTGACTGGATCGACCGGCAAGACCACGACCAAAGACGCCATCGCTCATGTGCTGTCCACCCGCTTCCGGGTGCTGAAGTCAGAGGGAAACTTCAATAACCACTTTGGGTTGCCACTGATGTTGCTGAAGCTGGAAAGCGGGCACGATGTGGCTGTGATTGAAATGGGCATGTCGCATGCGGGCGAGATCACGGCTCTGGCGAAGATTGCGCATCCCGAAATCGGCGTGGTTACCAACGTGGCTCCCGTGCACCTGGAATTTTTCCATTCCATCGCGGAAATTGCGCGGGCGAAATATGAGCTGATTGCATCACTGCCACATCAGGGCACCGCCGTGCTCAATGCCGACGACGAGTATGTCTCCCAATTCGGCCGCGATTTCAAAGGCAAAGTGGTGATGTATGGCGCAAGTGCCGCGGCGGATGTCAGGGCTGAGAACCTTGAACTGCGCGGTGCTGAGGGATCGACCTTCGACGTGGTGGCCAGCAGTTGTCGCGTGAGGGCGACTTTGCCGCTGGTGGGATCGCACAATGTGTACAACGCCTTGGCGGCGGTGGCGGTGGGGCTGGAACGCGGCCTTACCCCATCAGAGACCGTGGCAGCGCTGGCTACGCTGGCTCCGGCCGACAAGCGTGGACAGGTCGTCAAGCTGGGTAACATCACCGTCATCAACGATTGCTACAATTCCAATCCACGGGCTCTGCTGGCCATGATCTCCGCGTTGTTGGCTATGCCGGCGAAGCGAAGGATTGTTGTGGCGGGGGAGATGCTGGAGTTAGGCCCCAGCGGCGAGCAACTGCATCGCGACTGCGGCCAGCAGATGGCAGAACGGGGAATTGATTTCTTGCTGGGAGTGCGCGGACTCGCCCGCCACATGGTCGATGCGGCTCAGAAAGGCGGAATGCGCGCTGAGTTCGTCTCAACGCCAGAGGAAGCTGGCGAATGGCTGGCACACGAAACCCGCGATGGGGATGCCGTGCTGATGAAAGCATCTCGCGGCGTGAAGCTGGAACGCGCGATCGAGACCTGGAAGACCAATACAGCTCGCGCAAGCGGAGCTGATTCTTAAAGGAAGTCTAGCGGAGGCGGATTGCTCTATTGGCTGCTCTACCTGAAGCTGTTCCATTACTTCCCGCCCTTCCGCATCTTTCGCTATCTGACCTTTCGCACCGCGTTCGCCAGCTTGACAGCACTGTTAACGGGACTGATCGTCGGCCCATTGGTCATCAATCGCCTGCGTGAATTCCAGATCGGCCAATACATCAGGGAAGAGGGCCCGAAGGCCCATCAGAAGAAAGCTGGAACACCGACGATGGGCGGATTGCTTATCGCGATCTCCATTGTCGTCCCAACCCTGTTGTGGGCGGACCTCACCAATCGCTTCGTATGGATCGCAGTGCTAGCCACATGCGCCTTTGCCGCAATCGGATTTGCCGACGACTACACCAAGGTCGTGCACCGGCGCAATCTTGGACTCACCGGCAAGGCCAAGCTGGGCTATCAGATCTTGACGAGCATCTTGGTGGCAGTGGCGCTCATCGCCATGCAGACGCATCATCTGTACTCCACGCGGCTGATGGTGCCTTTCATCAAATGGTTTCGGCCTGACCTGGTCATTCAGAGGCTGGAGCACGATCCGCACTTATGGCCGCTGGCCTTCGCGCCTTTTGTGTTTTTCGTGGTTCTGGTGCTGGTTGGATCGACAAATGCCGTGAACCTGACCGACGGCCTGGATGGACTCGCCATCGGCTGCACTGTGATTGCGGCTGGAGCGTTGACGGTTCTCACATATGTGAGCGGCCACGCGACCTTTGCCGCCTACCTTGAGCTGCAGCGGATGCCGCAAATTGGCGAACTCACGATTTTCTGCGGCGCTATGGTGGGCGCGGCAATCGGCTTCCTCTGGTACAACGCTCACCCGGCCGAGGTATTCATGGGCGACGTGGGTTCGCTGGCTTTGGGCGGCGCCATCGGCACGGTAGCGGTCATGATCAAGCAGGAACTGCTGCTGCCTTTCATCGGCGGCGTGTTTGTCATCGAGGCAGCGTCGGTGATTCTGCAGGTCGCTTCGTACAAGCTGCGCAAGAAGCGAATCTTCAAAATGGCCCCTATTCACCACCATTTCGAGCTCATGGGCTGGTCGGAATCGAAGATTATCGTGCGCTTCTGGATCGCGTCGCTGGTATTCGCGCTGTTCGCGCTGACCACGCTCAAACTGAGATAATCTTGGCTACGGCATCGCTGCAATCCATCTGATGGATGTCACGAATAAACGCGTGCTGGTTGTTGGCCTCGGCAAGTCTGGGGTCGCCTCGGCATTGTTTCTCAAGGCCCACGGCGCGCAGGTCACCGTATCGGACACGAAGCCCCAGGAGCAACTGAGCAAGGAGATTCCCCTGCTGCTTGACCACGGTATCACGGTCGAAACCGGCGGCCATGGCGAGCGCACGTTCCGCGGGCAGGACTTGATTGTGGTGAGTCCGGGTGTCCCCGTGGATGCGCCGCCCTTGGTGCAGGCGAGAACGTTGAACGAGCCGGTCATCGGAGAGATTGAACTGGCGGCGCAATTCCTGCCCAAACGGATTGTCGCAATCACCGGTTCGAATGGCAAAACCACCACGACCACATTAACGGGCGAGATCATCGCCGCCGGCGGATTTCCGACTGCCGTTGGAGGCAATATCGGAACTCCGGCCATTACTCTGGTTGGGAGATCCACGCCCGAAACCATCGTCGTACTAGAGGTGTCCAGCTTTCAGTTGGAAACGATTCAGACGTTTCGGCCCAAGATTGCGGTCGTGCTCAACGTGACGCCTGACCACCTCGACCGCCACCACAGTTTCGATATTTACGTGAATGCCAAGGCGCAAATCTTCGAGAACCAGACTCCGGATGACTTCGCGGTCCTGAACGCCGACGACCACACGTGCCGCGGGTTGGCGGAACGTACCCGCGCCCAGGTTTTCTGGTTCAGCCGCGAGCAGGAGGTAAAGCAAGGAGCCTACGCTAAGGATGGGCGCATCCTGTTCCGCGATTCCTCTGGCCAACGCGAAATCATGCTGGTTTCCGAGATTCCGCTCAAGGGGAGCCATAACGTCGAAAACGTTCTGGCCGCGGTTTGTGTCGGCGTGCTTATGGGTTGCGATCCGGCGAGAATACGTGCCGCAGTCAGCGCTTTCAAGGCCGTGGAACACCGTCTGGAGTACGTGGCTACGGTAGGCGGTGTCGAGTACTACAACGATTCTAAGGCAACGAATGTGGATGCCACCATCAAAGCGCTGGAGTCGTTTCCTGCCAATATCCACCTGATCCTCGGCGGCAAGGACAAGGGCAGCGACTACACCGTTCTGAACGATCTGTTGCGAAAGCGGGTGAAGCGTGTTTACACGATCGGAGCGGCCGCCGAGAAGATCGAGTCCCACATCCAAGGTGCAACCGAGGTCGTCTACTCGGGCACGCTGGAGGCAGCCATCCGCCGGGCCGCCCAACTTGCCAAGCCTGGGGACATCGTGCTTCTTGCCCCGGCTTGCGCCAGTTTCGACCAGTTCCAGAGCTACGAGCACCGGGGCCGAACATTCAAAGAAGTGGTCAGAAAGCTCATGACGGAACCGGTTTCAGCGCAATAGTTCCCACCAATCAGAAGCGCAATCGCGTGGAATATCGACGTGCATCACTGCGCAAGCCTACAGGAACCAAGAGAGTCATCGTTTCTGGAGGAGTCCACAGAAAAAGAAGTTCACGTTTAGTACTGTCGTGATGGAATCTATCTTTCCCATGGCCAAACGCGTCAGCGTCGATACCTGGCTATTCACCATCACGCTGCTCCTGGTTTTTGTGGGACTGGTCATGGTGTTCAGCGCTTCGGCCGTGATGGCCAAAGAGCGTTATGGCTCCGGGTACCACTTCCTTTTGCGGCAGCTCGGCTGGGCTGCGGCGGGAATTGTGGTCATGATTGGCGCTATGAGGTTGGACTATCGCCGCTACCGTCATCCGGCCGTCGTCTTTTCGTTTCTCGGAGTCACCACTCTGCTGCTGGTCGCGGTCTTTTTTCTCGACCGCGCCCACCACACCCATCGCTGGATTCACTGGGGAGCCTTTTCCTTTCAGCCCTCGGAGATGGCCAAGCCTGCCCTGATTCTGTTCCTGGCCTTTTTCCTGGAGGGACGAATTAAGGACATGGAGGACTGGCGAAATACTTTGCTGCCCGCGCTCCTTCCGGCCGTGGTTCTTCTGTGTCTGATTGTGTTCGAACCGGACTTGGGAACGGCCATCGCCTGCGCCGCGATTACTGCTTGTGTGTTGTTCGTAGCAGGCCTAAGATTTCGCTATCTTGGCTATGGACTGCTGGCATCGCTCGTGCCTCTGTATTTCCTGATTTTCCACGTAGCCTACCGGCGCGATCGCATTCTGGCATTTCTGGATCCCTACTCCGATCCCCAGGGAAAAGGCTTCCACATCATCCAATCTCTGATCGCTGTCAGCACAGGCGGCATTGCCGGCACGGGCCTGATGGAAGGGAAGCAGAAGCTCTTCTATCTCCCTGAGCCTCACACCGACTTCATCTTCTCCGTGATTTCCGAGGAATTGGGGCTGGTGGGCGCGGTCATTATCGTCATCTTGTTCGCCTTATTCCTTTGGCGCGGGGTTCGGACCGCGCTGCGTACACAGGACATGTTCGGCCGCCTACTGGTTGCAGGCATTACCGGCATGGTGGTGGTGCAGGCATTCATCAATATCAGTGTCGTTCTCGGCTTGATGCCGACGAAAGGAATCCCGCTCCCCTTGGTTTCCTACGGCGGGTCTTCGCTCTTCATTACGCTGGCTTGTGTCGGAGTGCTCCTGAATATAAGCAAGCAGACGGAATGACTCCGCCGGCGCAGCTAAAGGGTTAACCTAGCCGGGCATTTCCCGCACGAGTTCCGGTTTATAGTCAGTGCATGAAGGCGATTCTGGCGGGAGGCGGCACGGGCGGGCATGTGATTCCTGCTCTGGCCATCGCCCAGGAACTCCAAAAGGAATTCGGCGCAGAGGTGCTGTTTATCGGCACGGCGCGCGGCATTGAGAATCGCCTGGTGCCAGCCGCCGGTTTCCCTTTGCGCCTGGTTCAGGTTGGCGCGCTGAAGAATGTGAGCTTGGCGACCAGACTGAAGACTTCGCTCGCTCTGCCGCAAGCAGTCTGGCGTGCAGGGAAGATTTTGTCGGGATTTCGCTCCGACGTAGTGATTGGAGTCGGTGGATACGCGTCAGGTCCGGCGATGCTGGCTGCAGTGTTGAAGCACATTCCGACCCTGGCATTTGAGCCGAACGTGGTTCCCGGCTTCGCCAATCGCGTCGTCGCACGTATGGTCTCAGCAGCGGCCGTGCATTTCGAAGAAACAGCGCGTTATTTCCGCCATGCCAAAGTGGTCGGAGTCCCCGTGCGCCAGGCTTTCTTTGAGATCAGGGCCAGCAAGTCTGGTGATTCACATCCTACCCTGCTGGTGTTCGGTGGCAGCCAGGGAGCACATGCCATCAATCAAGCGGTGCAGGAAGCTGTACCTTTGTTGCTCGATCGTGTTCCTGGAATTCGCGTCATCCATCAGACGGGAGAGCGTGACTACAACGATGTGCAGAAGGCGTACGCACCGATTGGGGCCGCGGTCGAGGTCCACCGCTTCATCGAAAACATGCCTGCTTTCTTTGGGCAGGCCGACCTGCTGGTGTGCCGGTCGGGGGCAAGTACCGTAGCCGAGATAACGGCAGCAGGGAAGCCAGCCATCTTCGTCCCATTTCCGGGCGCGGCTGACGATCACCAAACGCGCAATGCTCAGGCCTTGGAAAGAGCCGGGGCGGCCATTATGCTGGAGCAGGCTAGATTGACGCCGGCGAGCTTAGCGAAGGTCATCATCTCGCTGCTAGGCGACCGGCAAAGGCTGGCATGCATGGGTGAGGCGGCGAAGAAGCTGGCGCACCCCAATGCCGCGCACGATATCGCAGCCATGGCGGCGACTTTGGCGGGAATTTCGCCACCCATGGCCACAGTTTCTCGCGGATAAGATCCTCCATCCGTCGATCTGTGATCTTTTCACAGGTGGGGTTCTATGTTTGCCAAGATTCAACGCATTCATTTCGTAGGGATCGGCGGTATCGGCATGAGCGGTATTGCCGAAGTGTTACTCAACCTGGGCTACAAGGCCTCTGGTTCCGACCTGAAGAGTTCACCCATCACCCATCGGCTTGCGAGTCTGGGCGCGACCATCTTCGAGGGGCATCGGGCGGAAAACGTGACCGGTGCGGAAGTCGTGGTCACCAGCTCTGCCATAGCGGCTGATAATCCTGAAGTCACTGAAGCCCGCAAGCTGCATATTCCGGTCATTCAGCGGGCGGAAATGCTTGCCGAACTCATGCGTCTCAAATACGGCATCGCAGTCGCAGGCATGCATGGCAAGACCACGACCACCTCCATGGTCGCCGCTGTGCTCGCGGGCGGCGGCCTGGATCCGACGGTGGTGGTCGGAGGCCGTGTGGATGCCATGGGCTCCAACGCGCGCTTGGGGAAGTCGCAGTATCTGGTGGCGGAGGCCGATGAAAGCGACCGGTCGTTTCTCAAGCTTTCTCCGATCCTTTCGGTTGTGACCAACATTGATCGCGAGCACATGGACTGCTATCGCAACATGGGTGCCGTGAAACGGGCTTTTCTCGAGTTCATGGACCGGGTTCCGTTCTACGGCATGGTCGTGGCCTGCAACGACGATCCGTTACTGCGGCGCTTGCTGCCACAGGTCCGCCGGCGCACCATGACCTATGGCGAACGAAAGGGGTCGGATTTCCGCATCAAGCCCGGGAAGGCTTTGTTCGACACGGGTGCCGGCCGTCCCATCAGCAGCTTTCGGGTCACCTACCGCAGCCAGGACTTAGGCGAATTTCGCTTGCAGGTGCCGGGCGTTCACAACATCCTGGATGCCACGGCTGCCATCGCGGTTGGCACAGGCCTCGATATTGCTGTGGAACAAATCCGTCATGCCTTGGAGAATTTCCGCGGCGTGGACCGGCGTTTCCAACTGCGGGGCAAGGCTTCCGGCGTGAGTGTGATCGACGACTACGGGCACCATCCCACCGAGATCCGCGCCACTCTGGCGGCCGCGCGGCAGTGCGGATACAACAAGATTCATGTGGTCTTCCAACCCCACCGCTACACCCGCACCCAATTGTTGATGGATGACTTTGCCACAGCGTTTGAGAATGCGGATTCGGTCCTCGTTCTCGACATCTACCCCGCCAGCGAGCGGCCGATCGAGGGCATCACCGGTCAGGTACTGGCAAGGCGAATCAGCGAGAAGGGCAGCCGTCCGGCTGGATACGTAAGCTCCTTTGAAGAGGCTGCAACGGCGGTGTCCGCCGTGGCGCAGCAAGGGGACATGGTTTTGACCCTGGGAGCCGGAAACGTCTCGCAGTTGGGACCTATGGTTCTGGAAAAACTTGGCGAACGGCAAACCATCCCGGTTTCTCTGAACTGACCCTTGCTTACCATTACCGGCCTGTTTCGTCTAAGCATCAAGAAACCGAAACAGGAGTGGCGTTATGGCTTCCCAACAAGGTTGGTACTGGATCGGGGTAGGGATGCTGGCCCTAGGTCTTACGAATAACCTGGCTGACACCCGAGGGGACTGGACTCGCGACATCGCGAATAAGCTGAGGAACGCGGTGGAGGAAGCTTCCGGCCAGGCAGTCGCGTACTGGGACAGAACGGAGTCCACGTGGTCCGACCGCAAAGCCGATATGGACGAGTTCGCCGCTCCGGTAGTGAGGGTTACGCAAGCCAGAATTGCGTGCGCAAACCTGGCATTGGCCCGGCGACAAGCCGCCTGGGCACGCCTTGAAACAGCCAGGACGCGAATGCTGAAGCAGCGCGTGCGCCACGTGACTGTCAGTTGCCCAGGGCAGAATTTCGTGATTGATGTGCCCCCGCCGCGGGTGGTCGTGGACGACAACTTCTAACTGCGAAAGCCTTCCCCCTGAATTCTTCCTCTAAAACGGCCTGACTGCTCAGGCCGTTTGTTTTCTTCCCAGTTCCCATGCTTTTGCATATTTCCAGGACACGTAAACCGAGTGATAAAGGTGCAGGAGCAGGCCTTCGTGTCCGTCGAGGAACCCCAGGCGGAAGCAATAGTTGTACAAAAACGTCAGCAGCGGGCGCAGCACGATGTTGATCGCGCTGAACCGGCCGCGCCCTTCGGCCACAGCCATCTCCGCCCCGAGTGAGGAATAGTGGTTCATGTGGGCGATGTAGTCGGAGAGCGTTGGGTAGGAGTGGTGGATTAGGTATGTCTTTGCAGTAGCCGCTGGTCCCATGGACTTGACCGTCTCGTGCACCGCTCGATCTTCAAACCGGCCGCAGTTCCTGTCGAAGAGACGCAGTTTCGCATCCGGCCAAAAGCCCCCGTGCCGAATCCAACGGCCGAGGAACATGTTCTTGCGCGGGATGAATAGGCCGCTCGGCTTGGATGCCGGGCGGAGAACGGCTTCGATCTCAACGGCCAATTCCGGAGGAACCTCCTCGTCCGCATCCAGACTCAGAATCCAATCCCCTGTGGCTTTCTCAATGGCCGAATTCTTTTGCGCGGCGTAGCCCTTCCAAGGCTCCGCACAGACTTTCGCGCCGCATGATTCCGCAATTTCCATCGTGCGATCGGTCGAACCCGAGTCCACAACGATGATTTCGCCTTTGCCATCGCGCACCAGAGGTTGAACGCTCTGCAATGTCCGCCCGATATTGGCTTCTTCGTTGTAGGTGATGATGACGACTGAGAGGGTCACGGACAGAGGATACACAAATAGAGCAAGGAGTGAAAAATCACTGCCCGCGCGATTGCTGATGTTCTTGGACAGCCGGGGCGCCTGTCCCCGCGGCGGTCGTACTAAATCTGGTAGTCGTAATAGATGATGACACCCGGAGTTGTCTTAGTATCCTGATCTGTGGCAGACGTCTCTTCCATCGACATACCCACTTCAACATCGGGTTCACGGAAGGCCTCGTGGGTTTGCTCGCTGATCTTCTGTCGCAGTTCTTTCACCTCGCGGCACAAAGCGATCAGCACTTCGGACATGGGGTCGCGAATCTCCTTCGGATCAGTGATCACTACCCGCTTGCCGTTGCGCAGCACGATGTGCCCCGGTACTCCGACGATGGTGGAATTGTCCGGCACATTGTTGAGCACCACCGACCCGGCGCCCACGCGGGAGTTTTCGCCGATCGTGATGTTGCCGAGGATCTTTGCTCCCGCGCCCACGTAGACTCCGTTCAATAACGTGGGATGACGTTTGCCGTGTTCCTTGCCCGTGCCGCCCAAAGTGACTCCTTGGAACAAGGTGCAGTCATCGCCAATGATTGAAGTCTCTCCGATGATGACGCCCGATCCGTGGTCGATGAATAGACGGCGGCCGACCTGCGCGCCGGGATGGATTTCAATCCCGGTGAAGAATCGTGCAACCTGGGAAAGAAACCGCGCCCAAGTTTGCAGATGGCACTTCCACAACCAGTGATTGATGCGGTGGGCCCAGAGCGCGTGAAGACCGGGATAGCAAGTCATCACCTCGAGCCACGACTTGGCAGCGGGGTCGCGCTCAAAGACTGCCTTTACATCCTCCCGCACCGATTTGAGAAACCCGATCATATCTGTACTGTCGCCGTGGGCAACTGCTGGGCCTGGTTGCGCAAGGCTTCAAACAACACCGTGCTCAGGTAGCGCTCGCCAAAGTCTGGGAGCACCACGACAACCAGCTTGCCTTTGTTTTCAGGGCGCTTCGCTACTTCCACGGCTGCCCAGGCGGCCGCGCCACAGGAAATTCCGACCAGAACTCCCTCCTCGCGCGCTAAGCGGCGGGCCATGGTGATGGAATCGTCGGTGGAAACTTGGATGATCTCATCGATCAAATCGGTGCGCAGGATCTCCGGTACGAAGCCTGCTCCAATACCTTGAATCTTGTGCGGGCTGGGTTGTCCGCCGGAAAGCACGGGACTGTCCTTGGGCTCAACCGCCACTACCTTGAAGCTGGCTTTCTTAGGACGGATGTATTCTGTCACGCCTGTAAGCGTTCCTCCGGTGCCGACCCCGGAGATGAGAATGTCAATCTTTCCGTCGGTGTCGTCCCAGAGCTCCGGCCCGGTGGTTTCGCGATGAATTTTGGGATTGGCTGGATTGGCAAACTGCTGCGGGATGAAACCGCCGGGCGTGGAAGCGAGAATCTCCTCAGCCTTCGCGATGGCGCCTTTCATGCCCTTGGGGCCGGGCGTGAGAACGAGTTCGGCGCCCAGCGCCATGAGAAGAACGCGGCGCTCCATGCTCATAGTTTCGGGCATGGTCAGGATCAGACGGTAGCCCTTCACCGCGGCGGTGAACGCCAGTCCGATGCCGGTGTTGCCGCTGGTGGGTTCAATCAAAACCGTCTTGCCGGGCGCGATTTTCCCAGCTTTCTCGGCTTCGGCAATCATACTGACGCCGATGCGGTCCTTCACACTATTGCAGGGGTTGAAGCTCTCCAGCTTCGCAGCCACTGCCGCGTGGCAACCCATCGTGACCTTGTTCAGATAGACCAATGGGGTGTGCCCGATGAGTTCGGTAATGTCCTTCGCAATTTTCACGGATCTCCTCGATGTCGCCCTGAATTTATGTGCTTCTGCTCAGGCAGGCGAGCCGCCCCGCAAATAACAAACCCTGCAGCGCTGCAGGGTTTGATGATAATGCAAAGGTGGTACAGCAGCGCAAATCCTGTCATTGCCGCTGCGTGTTCGTTTGCGGCAGCTGATCTGGAGGACGTGGCGTCACGTACGGCACGGCAGGCGCATGCGTCACCTGACCACGCTCGGCGTCGGCCACAACGATACCGGCATTGTCCAGCAACAAGCCAGTGGCCCGATCCAGCTCAACCCGCGATTTCTCGTAGTTCGCCATGGCGGAAACGAGATTGGACTCCGCTGTTGCCAGAGCGGACTGGTTCTGCAGAACCAAGGTTGAAGTCGAGGCTCCGAGCGCGTACTTCTTCTGTTCGGCGTCGAGTGATTGGCGAGCTAGTTCCACCGCGGCCTGTGCCGCGGCCACGGCAGCGCGGTTCTGCTGCAGAGTGAACTGTGCGTTGCGCACCTCGATCCGCACCTGGTTCTCCAGTTGTTGCAGCCGCACTTGAGCTTGGCGGTATTCCAGCTCGGAACGTATCTGAGTCGCCTGAGCCACTCGATTGCGGATCGGGATGTTGAGAGTCAGTCCGACGCCCTTGTCCGGAGCGGTGGAATCGATCAGCCGGCTCAGCGTATCGCCGTAACTGACCGCAGGAATCACGTTGTTCGTACAGAAAGGATTGCTAGGATTTGCGGCGCAAGTACTGGCCGGGTTTTGCGAACCACCGAGGCCTGATCCCCCGTAATAGGCAAACAGATCGAGGGAGGGCAACAGGGAACTGCGCACAGCTTTGTTACTGATTCCCGTATTGGTGAGGTTGATCCGGGCTTCGGCCAACTCCGCGCGATGAGTCAACGCGTCCTTGACCAGTTCCTCCGTGGGCACGACCGGCTCTTGTGTCGGCAGTTGCGTGGTTGAAGTGGGGATGACTTCAGCATCGGCCAACCTGGGATCGACCAGCGTGCGGCTGAGGGCATTCTTCATGAGCAACTGCTGTAGCTGCAGATTGTTTTGCGCCACGATCAAGTTTTGCTGGTCGGTGGCTACCGTGCTTTGCGCCCTCACTACCTCAATGGGAGCGAGAGTGCCAATCTCGACTTGCTTTTTAGTGTCGGAGAGCGTCTTTTCTGCAAACGACAAAGACTCCTGCTGCACGCGCACATTCTCGTACGCATACACCAGGTTCCAGTAGAGGTTCTGGATTTGATCCACGGTTGTGATCACCTGCAGGCGGAAAGCGACATCCGAAATCTCGCGGTTGTTCTTGGCAATCTGGATGAAGCGGGTGTTCGGGGCGAAGCCAAATCCTTGCAGCAGATGTTGCGTCAACGTTGCTCGGAAACTGGAATTCAGCGTCGGGCTCAAGGTGGTAAAGGGGCTGTTGGTTGTCACACGGCTGTTGTTGAACCCCACGGAAAGATTCGTGCCCCAATGAAAGCCCTGTTGATACGCGAAGTTGAAAGTGCCGGTGTTTTGGGAGAGGACGGGAACGCCGATAAATGCGCTGCTGGCCTGGCTGTTGGCGTGGTCGAATTGCGCAGTTCCCGTGAGAATCGGATCGAAACTGGTGATGTTTGGGCCGCTGCCCAGCGTGGAGATCACCAACCCGCCTGTTCCGGTGCCAGCGCCGCCTCCCGCAGGCGTAGTGCCGCCGGGTCCAGAACCGATGACGCCCCCTAGGCCGCCGGGAGTGCCACCAGGGGTGCCCTGGACCAGGCCGGTGTTGACACCCAGAAAGGAGGCACCAGCCTTGGTGCGGAGAACGTCGGTGTCGGCGATGTTCAGGTTGTAACGTGCGATCGCGATATCAAGGTTGTTCTCCAAAGCCAGCGCGACCGCGTCATCCATTGAGAGATAAAACTTGCCATCTCTTAGAAGAGTGTCAATGCGCGGCGTGTTGTTAAGATCAGGTGCTGGCACATGCCGCGGCGTGTAAGGCCCAGCCGGATTGGGGAAATGGGAACGCGGCTTGGAGTAATCGCTGAACTGAAATCTTTGCGGCTGCGGCGTCTCCACGGTGGAAGAGCCGGATTTCTGGGAAGGCGCGTCAGCAACTGGGGTCGAACCCTGTGCCCGTGCCGCGGTTGACAGGCAACCCGCCAAAGCGATTATTGTGGCAAACCGGACAGCAAAATCAAAGCGAAGCGAAGACATTTCGTTTCTCTCCATATGGATAAGGACTGCCGGCGAAGGCTATGGAAGCAGTTCTCAATCGACAGTTGTTACGTATCACGGGCGGCCTAAGTTCACTTTTTTGCTGTGCCTGGG
>Ga0335070_10000464_pt1 | contig 45035 bp, 39 predicted proteins | sample Lox_Sample_13_FD_206722 | JGI IMG/M metagenome (GOLD analysis project Ga0335070, IMG submission 206722) | Soil microbial communities from Loxahatchee National Wildlife Refuge, Florida, United States - Lox_Sample_1.3 | ecosystem: Environmental > Terrestrial > Soil > Wetlands | place: USA... | reverse complement strand
TGCTACCTGCGACTTCGTGGCTTTACCCAGGGCCGCAAGCGATTCCTCGCTGGCCTTTAGCGCCGCCTCGCTCGCTTCCGCTGCGTGCCGCAACGCCTGCCTGGCCTTCTCGGCTGCTTCAGCCGCCCGCTGCTTGTCCGCCGAGGCTTGCGCGCTCACTGCATCGGCGACCTTCCTGGACGCCTCTTCGGCTGCCGCCGCCGCCTCGTTAGCGAGCTTGGATGCGCGTGCTGCCAGCTCCTTGTTGACCTGCTCGGCAGCGCGCAACGCGTTGTTGGCTTCTTGTGCCGCCTGCTTGGCATCCGCCTCGGCACGTCGTGCGGCGGCGGCGAGGGCTTCGTTCGTCCGCTGCTTCGACTCTTCGGTGGCGGCCGCCACTGCCGCCTTGGCAGCCTGCACTGCGCGCTGGGCAGCTTCACGGGCTGTCTTGGCGGCGCTCGCCGCGCGGCTGTCGGTCTGGGCTGCCGCAACAGGAGCAACCCCCACCACATAGGGGCACGCGCCGAGCAGCAGGCAAACGGCAATTGCGTTGCGGAAGTGAGTCATGGTGAACCTCCACGGTGATGGAGACGAGCGGCCGGGTACGCCCCCCCGACGCATGCCATGCACGAATGTTGATAATGGTCGTCCGGTCGCGTCGACATATTGATGCAGGTCAAGTCCTTCTATTGCGACAGGTTGTGTCCGCGAGTAGCTTGTGCGCTTAGGTGGCTTTGAGCTTCGACTCGATCGCCTTGGCTGTCTTTTCAACGTGCGCAAGCTTTCCTTCAAGCTCGCGTTTCGCGTCCTCCCAGTGCTCGTCCGCCGACTGTTTGAGCTGATCCAGCTGGCGCGTGATCGCCGGCTTCGAGGCCAGCAGCTCGCCGAGCGCTTTGATCTCCACGTGGGCCTTGGCCGCCTCGGCACGCGCCTTGAGTGCAATGAGCTTCGATTCTGCCGCGTTGAGTTGAGACATAAGCTTGTCGTGCACGGCTTGCTTCGCTAACTTCATTTGGCTGCTCATACATCCTCCTGTTCGGTCATGGTACTGCTGCCTCCGGCCTTCACCCGCGGCGCTGGCCCGCGAGTGCGGCGCGCCCGATCGATCGAAACCGAGACTCACGCTGCTGCGCGACGCCCCGACGCGGGCGGCTTGAGCCGCACTCCCAAAGCGATCAGCAGAATGCCGAAGAAGATCGCGTAGCTTCCGATCAACCAGACCACCGCCAACGCACCGGCCCCGGGTTGTACAAACACCACGACGCCAAAGATCACGGAGAGCAGCCCGGAGAGCCCGAGCAGCCATTCACCCTGAACGACCTTGCGCAGGCGAATGGCGGCGACGATCTGAAAGACGCCCATCACGACCGCCCACGCGGCGATGATCATCAGAAGGCTGAGCGCCGTGATCGCCGGCCACAGGAACGTCACCGCCCCCGCGGCAATGCCGAGCAAGCCGACGATGACCAGCGACCAAAAGGGCCGGCCTTGATCGCGCACTCGCCACGCGGCGATCAGCGCCAGCACACCGTCGGTGAGTGCATAGGCACCCCACACAATGACCAGCGCCGCCAGCGTAATGCCGGGCCAGGCGAAGGCCAACACACCGAACAGCACCGCGACCACTCCGCGCAACACGATCCAACCCCAGTTGAGCCCTAGATACTCCAGCATTTCGGTCTGCATAGTTCTCTCCATGATCTGCGCGCTTGCCGTGAATGAGGTCGGGAGCCGCGTCGAGGGCACGCGATAGCAAGCCCATGCGGATCGCCAGGCGCGAGCTCCGCTGGCGTGCTCAGCCCTTCCCTTTGCTGTACTTGAATTCCGGAAGCTGCTTGAGCGCGTCCTTGGTGGCGCCCGGGAGAATGATCTTGGGGGTGACTTGACTGAATTGTTGCACTGGAATCGCGACGTGGTGTGTTCCCATACCGAGGAATCCGCCTACATCGATGATGGCCACGGACAGGCTTCCATCAGGGGCGATGATCAGGTCGCCTACTATGCCGATTTTCTGATCCTTGTCGTTATAGACGTGCGCGTGGATCAGCTTCGACGCCCGCCAGCCGTTGGCGACGACGTCGATGCGTTCCACTGTGACCCCCAGCGTAACGCTCCCGGCAACCGGGGGTTCCTTCTGCTGCGGCAGTGCGCTGCCGATCAGCATGAGACTGCATAGGACAAGAAGAATGCCTTGCCTGGTCAGAATTCGAGTTCATGACTTGTCTCCTATGTTGAGGCAAGGAATTTCCGGGCTGGCTTAACCTCCAGCACGACTTGGCGTTCTTACGCCGTCAGTGCCTGTGGCTTGGCCTCCCCACTGCGTCCGCAGCTTGCCGATGCAGGCTCTTGATCTTGTCGTCGATCTCGACGCTGAGTGGCCTCGGTTGCGGGTTCCGCATGCTTCTGCGTCGCGTGCAAACTCCCCGCAACATCAGGCCACGTGCAAGGCTCACGCGAAACCCTTCCTGTTTCTGTGCGCTGACTAAAAACTATATCTCCCAGACATGCGCGCGCTTTGATCAAGATCAAGTCCAGCGCGAGCGTGACAATCGTCCGGACAGAGGTGAGTCCGTGGCCGCGCCCATCCCTGCGGGGACGGGCAGAGCGCTTAGGGGCAGTCGGGAAACGCCCCGCCGCACGACGCCGCATGCTGGCGAGTAACCATCCCGGCAAAGCCGAGGGCTTTCGATATGAGCCGCTCAAAGCGGCTCCCCGATCGCCGACGATTTACCCGCGATGCAACGCGGAGCATACGCGCCAAGCGATCCAGCCACCCCCTCGCCAAGTGCTGGGACAGTTCGCATTCCCGTTCAGGCTCTCGGACGCTGCACCAAATCCTCCTCCTTGACGCCCACAACCGCTCCGTTATTCAGTAGTGTCGGTATTGTCGATGTAGCAAGTCACGCTGCCGAGCGCGCCAAGACGCACCTCGACCGCATCGCCCGCCGCGACCGGCACCATCGGGCCGAGCGCACCCGACAGGATGACCGCGCCGCACTGCAGGCCTTGACCGCGTGCGGCCATGGTTCTTGCGAGCCAGTACGCTGCGCGCAGCGGATGCCCCATGCAGGCGGCACCGCTGCCGACCGACACGACTTCGCCGTTACGTGTCATGCGCATGCCCAATTCCGCGAACGAGCTCGCACCCAGTGACACGGGTTGCTCGCCGAGCACGTACAGGCCGGACGAGGCATTGTCCGCAACCGTATCGACCAGCGTGATCTTCCAGTCGGCGATGGCGCCGTCGACAATCTCGATCGCCGGGAGCGCATACTCGATCGCGCACAGGAACTGACCCCAGCTCGGCTCCGCATGCGAGAGGTCCCGGCCCACCACGAACGCCACCTCGGCCTCGACCTTCGGCTGCATCAGCCGGTGCATCGGAATTTGCGCCCCGTCGAGGAACTCCATGTCGTCGAACAGCACGCCGAAATCCGGCCGGTCGACGCCCAGCTGCTGCTGCACGCTGCGCGAGGTCAGACCGATCTTCTTTCCCACCACTCGGCGTCCCTCGGCGATGCGTGCCTGCGTGTTGAGCTCGGCCACGGCGTAGGCAGCTTCGAGGCCCGCGATGCCGTAGCTGGACGAGATCGGCGCGATGGGACGAAGGGCGGTACGTGCAAGCCGCAGCGCCGATGCTGCGGCCTGCACGGGGTTGTCGCGTGACTGCTGCGCGCGCTCGGTGACTTGGGGCGCCGTCAAGCTGCCTCCTTCATGGCTGGCTCGGGTTGCCGCGACAGTTGTCGGACCTGCCCAGCCGGGCCCGCGAGCTGGTTGGCCGCTTCACGCGTCGCGGCACCAAGCTCGCGCGCCGGCACCAGCCCGAACACGAACTTGTCCGGCCGGACGATCGCTACGCTGCCGGTGCCCGCGCCGCTCGCCCGCAGCCACGCGTAGAAGGTCCCTTCGGGGTCCTCCGTCTCGATAAGGCCGGCGGGCACGGCTCGATCGACCTCACCCGTCGGACGGCGGCCGAACTCGTACATCGTCACGTAGCGCGCACCCACTGTGTCCCAGAGTGCTTTGTCCCCCGCGGTGAGTGTCGCCCGCGGATCGATCCCGGCACCGATGAGCACGAAGCCGTCGCCGGTGAGCTCGTCGAGCATCCAGCGCCGCCCGTCGGGCCCGCGAACGCTGGGCTGGGGCATCATCCGCCCTTCGGCAGAGCGTCGAGACCCGCGCGGCAGGCCGAAGTAGCTCCCCTTCGTGTAGGCGGGCTTGGGGATGAAGTCTCCCTGGCACACGTAGCGGCCGATCATGGGGGTCTTCGTGATCAGTCGCGTGAGCGCGTTGCGCAGCAGCGTGCCGAAAGGATTCACCATGGAAACGAAGGCCTTCATGCGTTCGGCTTCGCGGATCATTGCCGCCGCGTGGGGACGGCGTTCGCGCTCGTAGGTGTCGAGCAATGCGTCGCCGGCCTGCCCTCGGATCACCGCATCGAGCTTCCAGGCCAGGTTGAACGCATCGCGCACCCCGGCGTTCATCCCCTGGCCGATGAACTGCGGGGTCATGTGAGCCGCGTCGCCGGCGAGCAGCACGCGCTGCTCGCGCCAGCGCGCCGCCATCAGCGCATTGAAGGTGTAGACCAGGGCCCGCAGGATCTCGAACTTGTCGGCGTCGATGTGCTTCGACAAGTAGTGCCGGATTGTGTCCGGGCGCAGCATGTACTCCCGCGTCTGTCCCGGCATCAGCATGAACTCGAAGCGATGATGGCCGTTGGGCTGCACGCAGCTCACGGTGGGCAGCGCCGGATCGCAGATGAAGTTGAAGTAGGGCAGGTGGTGCAGGCCGTCGGCCGGATCCTTGAGCTTGAGGTCGATGACCAGCCACGGGTTGGGGAAGCTCTTGCCCACCATCTGGATGCCCAGCTGGGTGCGCACCGCGCTGCGCCCGCCGTCGGCACCCACCAGGTACTGCGCGCGCACGCGCGCCTCACCGGGCAACGGCACCGTCCGCGCCGTCGGTTCCGGCGCCGGCTTGCAGTAGCCGGTCCCTTCCGTCGCGACGTGGTAGACATCCACGCCGTCGGCATCCTGCTCGAACCGCGTCAGCTCCCTGCCGCGCAGGACTTTGACGTTGGAATAATGCGCCAGTCCTTCGGCGAGGGCGGTCTCCAGCGCAGGCTGGTAGAAGAAGTTGCTGACCGGCCAGCCGTGCGGCCGCTGCGTGTTCTTGATCTGGAACAGCACGGAGCCGGCTGGCAGCACCATCTGCACCGGCACGTCCTGCAGCATGTCGGCTGCGAGGGTATGCGCCATGCCGAGCGACTGGAAAATGCGCATGCACTCGCCGTCGGTGTAGACTGCGCGTGCGTTGCCGTAGAACTTAGGCTCGCGCTCCAGCACCAGGACCTGCAGTCCGCGCATGCCCAGCGCGTGGGCCAGCGTCAGGCCAGTGGGCCCCAGGCCGACGATGACGACGTCGAACTGCTCGCAACCGGCGTTCATCGTTTGGCCTCCACCGTGTACTCCTTGCGGGTGAGCGACATCAAGCCGCGCCGCATCTGACCGAGCTTCGCGCCCAAGGTCAGGCCCTCCGGGAAGTGGCCCCACAGGCTGGTGCCGCGATAGCGCACCGGCTGCCAGGATGCTTCGTCGGTAACTTCGATCGGGTTCCAGCCCAGCTCGATCTCGAAGCCGGACGGGGAGGCCACGTAGAACGAGAGCTCGCGGTCATTGGGGTGCTGGCCGATGCCGTTGGCGATGACGAACCCCAGGTCGCGCATGCGGCGGTAGGCCTGGGTCACGTCGTCGAGGCATTTGCACTGCAGGTTCAGATGATGAATGCGGGTGCGCAGCGGGTCCATGCGCTTGCCGCGGGTGGCGGCCACGGCAATCGAGTGGTGCCGAGCGTTCAAGCGCAGGAAGGCGAGATCCAGATCGATGCCGTTGAAGCGATCGTCGATGTAATCGGAGATGCGCGCGTCGAACACGTCCTGGAAGAATTTGAGCATCGCCTCGGGCTCGCGCGTGCTGATCGCGAAGTGGCCCATGCCCTGCGCCCCGGTGACGAAGCCGCTGGCCTGCATGTCGAGAGGCGCCTCCGAGCACACCGGCTGCGTGAACAGCTCGATGCGCAGGCGCTTGGGCCCATCGAAGCCCCAGAACCGCTCGACGCCGCGCGATGCGGCTGCGTCGCCGCTGCCCTCCTGCACTGGGATGCCCCTCGCTTGCAGCCGGTCCAGCGCCAGCTGCAATGCCTGCTCGCTGTCGAGCTGCCAGCCGAGCGCTATGACATCCTCGGCCGGGCCTCGGCGAACGATGATCCGCCGCGCGTGCCGATCGATGCGCAGCGCGAGCACACCCGCCTGCGGTTCGTCTGCGTGCACGCCCAGGCCGTCGCGCGCGAAGCGCCGCCATTCATCCAGCCGCTGCGACTCGGCCAGCAGGTAGCCGAGATTGACGTGTCCGAACAAGCTGGTCAGCACCGGAATATCGGTAACCGCATTCATGGCCATCCCCCCGTTTCAGGCGTGGTCGGCGTTCAGGAACGTCGCCACGATGTTGTTGAACTCGTCGGCCCGCTCCCACTGCACCCAGTGGCCGGTGCGGCTGAACAGGTACACGTCGCAGTTGCGCATGCGCTGTTGCAGGGCGCACGCGCCACTGGCAGGGTTGACTCGATCCTCGGTGCCCCAGAGCACCAGGGTGCGGTTGTCCAGCTCGGGCAGCCGCGGATCGAGGAGGAAGTCCAGGCGCTTGAACCCCTCCAGATCCTTCGGCGCGCGCAGCGGCGGATTGGCGACCACCTCCGGATCGATGCTCGCTTCGAAACGCTCGCGCAGCAGCGACTCGGTGATCCGGCTGCTGTCATAGACCAGGTCCTCGCGGATGAACTTGCGCAGCTTCTCCAGCGTCGGACCTTCGCCCTGGTAGTAGCCAAGCAGCCGCATCAGTCCCGCGGTCGGCTTGCCCTCGGAGATGCCCACGCCGCCGGGACCCATCAGCACCAGCCGGTCGATGCGCCCGGGCCGGTCCAGCGCCATGCGCAGGGCGCAGGCGCCGCCGAGCGAATTGCCCATGACATGGGCGCGCTCGAGCTGCAGCGCGTCGAGCAGTCCGAACATCGAGGCGGCGAGGTCGCCAAATGGATCTTGCGGATTGATGCCCTTGCTGGAGGCTCCGTAGCCGGGCAGGTCGGGCACGATCACGCGGAAGCGCTCGGCGAGTGGGAAGACGTTGCGCGAGTAATTCGACATGCCGGAGGCGCCCGGTCCTCCGCCGTGGAGCATCAGCAGCGCGGGTCCATGGCCGGCATCGGTGAGGTGGATGTGGCGCCCCTGAACATCCAGCGTGGTGGAAGTGGACAGCGCCTGCTGCGTGGGTGCGTTCATAAAAGTGCTTCTCCCCCAAGAGGTTGGCGCAGCTTTCGGCTGCGCGAAGAAATATGTGTGACGTTCTTGATCTTGTTTGAACATAAGTGTTCAATACTGGTACGGACTTGTCAATACTAGGGCTACTAAACTTGGAGAAGTTTGTTGAGTCGTGCTAGCCTCCGTTCGGAATTGAACACAATTCGGCTCATGTACTCGGAACAGGCCGCCGAGCCTCTCACTCCCACCCGCAAGCGCATCTACGCGGCGGCGACGAAGTTGTTCGCCGAGCTCGGCGTCACGCGGGTGAGCATCAGCGAGCTGGCGGCAGCAGCGGGTATGGCGCGCGGCACGATCTACAGCAACGTGAGCAACCTCGACGGTCTCTTCAGCGAGGTGGCCGCGCACCTCGTGCGCGAGATGGCGGACCGGGTGACGCGCGGCTTCGCCGGCATCGACGATCCGGCGCAGCGCATGGCGATCGGCATCCGCCAGTACATCCGGCGCGCGCACGCGGAGCCGGACTGGGGCCGCTTCATGAGCCGCTTTGCCCTCAGCAGCGCCTCGCTGCAGGCCCTCTGGTCAACCGATCCAGTCGCCAATCTGCGCGCAGGGATCGAGTCAGGTCGCTACCGCATCGCGAGGAAACAACTGCCGGCGGTCGTTGCCATGATCGCGGGCGCGACGCTCGCGGCCATGCTCCCGGTCCTGGAAGGGCATGGCACGTGGCGCGACGTCGGTTCCGACACCGCAGAGCTCGTGCTGGTCGCCCTGGGCGTTGAGCGCGAGGAGGCTGGAGCGCTCGCGAGGAGCGAGCTGGCGCCGTTGCCGAGCGTGGACTGAACCCGTCGGCAAGATCTTCAAGCCAGAACTGAAGCACCGGAAAATCGAAGATGCACTGGGCAAAGCATTGCGAGACGCAGGCGTGCAGATCGGCTCGGTCAAGGCTTGCAGCGATCCGAGACACGGAACCAGGGTCCAGGTGTCGCTCGGGGGAATCGAAGGTGCGGTCATGACCGACCTTTCTTGGAGTCCGACGCGCGCGGTGTGCAAGAACGGCAAGTAGGCTGAAGCCCAAATGCGTGTTGCGAAAGGGAGTGCCATGCCCGCCACGCAAAACGAGTAGTTCTCCTCCAGCTGGCTGGCGCCGTAGGCGTGAGCGGTGCGGCCAGCGAGCAGGCGCAGGGCAAGCAGGTGAACCCGCGACGTGCCGGCGCCGCATACGCAAAGTCCGAACGCTCGGCGCGACGAACAGGATGGCGAGGATCGATGCGTACAGCGACGTAACGTGCATGGCGCACCCAAGGGGAGGCCCGCGAGGGCGACTGCCTCACGGGCCCGTGATCAACGGAGACGTACTAGAAGCCGGCGCGCAAGCGCAAGGGCAGCGGCCGGACAGCGACTCGGTATCGGCTTCCTGTTTGATGCGCCAGGCGGCTGTGCTGATCGCCTCCGGCCGGGCCAGCTCCTCGACCCGGGTGCCAAACCAGATCGCTTTCTGGTTGTTCGTGCTCAAGGAAGCGTTGGAGCTGCATGTCCCGCGCACCCTGGCGTTGATCGCCGCGCATCCAACCGTGCACGACCGTGTCCGGGACGAGGTCCGGAACATGATGTCGAGGACGCCGGAGGCGGTGGACGGTCTGCCCATTCTCGATGCTTGTATCAGCGAGCAGCTGCGGCTCTGGACGCCGGTGCCGATCCTGGTGCGGCGGGTGGTGAACCCTTTCTCGCTGCGCGGCGAGATCCCCATCGAGGCCGGGCGACAGATGATGATCCATACCGGCTTCTACCATCGCGATCCGCGCATCTTCGGCGAACGCGCGGACCACTTCTGTTCCGACTCGGTGGACGGCCCGGACGCGGCGGGGATTGCCGATGGCGACGATCACGGGTCGAGGCTGCGGAAGCTCGTCGCATTGGTCGGCGCCGAAGCCGCCGGCGCGGGCGATCTGGTCCCGTTGCTGGCCGATCTTCTGTCGATCGATTATTCGGCCAGCTATGCGCCGCTCCAGATGTCGCCCCAGCGCCAGAAGCAGAAGCTGTTTCAGGCGCTGATGCACATCCTGGAGCTGCTGGCCCGGCGCAGGCCGCTGCTGGTGGTGGTGGAGGATCTGCACTGGGCGGACCCATCGTCCGACGAGCTGATCGGCGCGCTGATCGATCGAGCGAGAGATCTGCCGGTCCTGGCGGTGCTCAGCGCCCGGCCCGAGTTCGAATCGCACTGGCAGGACCGGGCGCATCTGCTTCCCGTGCGTCTGACGCCCTTGGAGAGAGCCGACTCCATCGCGATGATCGAGCTGCTGTGCGGCGCCAAGCGCATCCCGGAGCAGACGATCGGCCTGATCGCCGCTCAGACCGACGGCGTGCCGCTGTTCATCGAGGATCTCACCCGCGACGTGCTCGAGGCCGACGACCTGGGCGAGTCGCGCGACAGGGTCTCGGGTCAAACTGGACGCTCGGCGCTGGCGATTCCAGCCACGCTGTCCGATTCGCTGATGTCGCGGTTGGACCGCTTGGGACCGGCCAAGAGGGTTGCTCAGGTCGCGGCGTGCATCGGGAGGGAGTTCTCGTACGAGGTCCTCGGCAAACTGGCCGAGCTGCCGGAGGAGGACCTCAAGGAGCAGCTGTACAGCCTGGTGGACTGCGGCCTGTTGCTGCGCCTGCGCTCCACTCCGGTATCGGGCCACCGATTCAAGCATGCGCTGGTGCGCGACGCGGCTTACGCGTACCTGCTCAAGAAGGAGCAGGCCGCGCTGCACTCGCGCATCGCCGGCACCTTGGTCCGGGAGCTCCCTGAGCTCGAGGAGTCCCGGCCGGAACTGCTGGCGTATCACTGCGAAGCGGCAGGCGAGGTCGACAAAGCGGTGCACTACCTCGTCGAGGCGGCCCAGCTATCGGCCAAGCGTTCCGGGTTCGTGGAGGCCGTCTCACAGCTCGAGCGCGCGTTGAGCCTGCTCGAGCCTCAGGCGCCGTCCAGGGGCCGAGCGCAGCAGAAACTCCGGGTCTACCAGGTGCTCGGCGCCATCAATGCGGAGTTCCGCGGGTTTTCCGCCGCGGAATGCGGCGCGGCGTACACCAAGGCGCTCGAGTTGTGCCGCGAGCTCGGCGACGCACCGGAGATCTTCTCGCTGCTGTCTTGCGCCGGCTCGTTCCACATCACCCGCGCCGAGTTCGCATAATGCCATGCGCTTGCCGAGGAGTGCCTTGCGCGTGCGAGCCGTCAGCCTTCCAAGCCGCCCTTCGTCATGGGACATCGCTTGCTGGGCGGGACGTTGTTTCTGACGGGAGAGCTCGCGGCTGCGCGGCGCCGCCTGGAAGAGGCGCTGTCCCTCTACGAGCAGGACCCATCCCTGTACCAAGGCATGCAGGCCCTGTACGCGCAGGATCACAAGTCGACGGTGCTCTGTTATCTGGCGTTGACGCTGACGCTGTTGGGTGAGATAGACGCCGGGCTGCGGGCAGGGGAGACGAGCGTCGCGCATTCCCAGGTGCTGGGTGATCCGCACACCGTGAACTACTCGTTGTGCTTTCTGGCTGCCGTGCATCACATCCGCCGCGACGGCGAACAGGCGCTACGACGCGCAACCGAGTCGCTCGAGATGGCGCGGGAGCAGGGATTTGCGAACTGGATCGGAGTCTCGCAGATGATCCGTGGCGAATCGCTGATGAGCAACGGTGCGTGCGAGGAGGGTCTGAAGGAGATCACGCTCGGCATGCAGGCGCACAGCGGAATCGAGGCCGCCGCGTATCAGCCGTTCGGCATCTCGCTCCTGGTCCGGGGGCTGCTCGCGGTGAGCAGGCTCGCCGACGCATCGGGTGCGTTGTCACGCGCCCTGGCGATCAGCGAGCGCACGGGGGATCGTTTCTACCTGCCGGAGTTGTTGCGCCTGAAGGGCGAGCTGCTCGCTCGGAACGGAAAGCTTGCGCAGGCCGAGGACGCCCTGCGCGCCGCGATCGAGGTTGCCAGGCAGCAGGGAGCGCGGCTCTTCGAGCTGCGCAGCGCGGCATCCCTATGCAAGCTGGTCAGAGGACCGCATCAGGCGGCACTGTTGCGCGAGGTCCTTGAGCCGGTCTATCGTTGGTTCGGACCGGATGTCCAGGCACGCGATGTCCAGGAGGCGAGAACAGTGCTGGAGGACGGGAAGGCCGCGTAGGTTCCGTTCGCTCAGCCGCATCGTCTCCTGCCCGTCGGACAGCCCCGGCGCGGCCCGCGCGTACTGCAACCCGGACCGCAGGTCCATCTCGCGCTGCAGCGCCGTCGCGGTGTACGATCCGCCCAGCGTCGTTGAAGGAGAATCGCCGTGCGACTCGGATTGACCGTCGGCTACTCGGGACGGGGCATGGGTCTGCCCCTCGACCTGATCAAGGAGGCCGAGCGCCTGGGCTTCGACTCGGTGTGGACGGCCGAAGCCTACGGTTCGGACGCGATCACGCCGCTCGCATGGATCGGCGCGCAGACCACTCGCATCCGCCTGGGTACGGCGATCATGCAGATACCGGCGCGCACGCCGGCGATGACCGCGATGACTGCAATGACCCTGGACGCGCTCTCCGGCGGCCGTTTCATCCTCGGCCTCGGGCCGTCGGGTCCGCAGGTCGTCGAGGGCTGGCATGGCGTGCGTTACGGAAAGCCGCTGACGCGCACACGCGAGTACATCCAGATCGTGCGCCAGATCCTGCGCCGCGAGGAAGCAGTCGAATTCCACGGCGAGGAGTACGACCTGCCGTACAGGGGACCCGGCGCAACCGGGCTGGGCAAGCCGCTGAAGAGCATTCTGCACGGCCGCGCCGACCTGCCGATCTACACCGCAGCGATCAGCCCGGCGGGCGTGAAGCTCGCCGCGGAGGTCGCGGACGGCTTCTTCCCGGTCTGGATGTCTCCCGAGAAGTGGAGTGTGTTCGCACCCCACGTCGAAGAGGGCTTCCGGAAGGCCGGCGGCGGCAAGAGCATGGCCAATTTCGACGTGGCGCCGTTCGTGACTTGCGTCATGGGCGATGACGTCCAGCGGTGCCGCGACGCCGTAAAGCCGATGCTCGCGCTGTACATCGGCGGCATGGGCGCACGCGACAAGAACTTCTACAATGACTACGCTCGGCGTCTGGGCTACGAAGACGCGGCGAAGAAGATCCAGGATTTGTATCTCGACAAGAAGAAGAACGAAGCGACGGCGCAGGTGCCTGACGCGCTGGTCGACGAGGTCGCCCTGCTCGGACCGCGCGAGCGCATCCGCGACCGCCTGAAGGCCTGGAAGGCCTCGCCGGTCGGGACGCTGTGCATCGGCACGAAACAGCCGGAGGCGCTGCGCACACTCGCGGAGCTCGTGCTGTAGCTCGTGGCGCTCGCGCGGCCATGCCCCTTGTGCCGGCGACCTCGCAGTGCTATGGTCTTTCGTCCCCTGCGCAGTTCGAGTAGGGGATCGACACCATCGACTACTCAGGAGCAGGGATCAGGGGGCCCTGCGCGCCGCACTCTTCTGCTGTCTCTCCACGACGTGGCCATGAACGGCCTGCGTGGGGGGGGCGCCTGTTCTTCCGTAGGGGCCGGCGGGAGAGTCTTCGCGGCCGGAACATGTTCCGGCGCGGCGCTCATGTCCCGAACCCGTTCCTTGCAGTATCGCTCCTCCGACAGCCGTCCGTGGCGGTCCCCAGCAGGGGATGTCGATTCGGAAGCAAAGCCCTGGCGGCTCCGCCAGAAGGCCGGCGTCGCCGTTTGTCCCTTTCGTCTGAGGAGGAGAGCGGATATGTCTGGAACACAATCTTCAATCCAATTGACCCGGCGCACGTTCATCAAGGCGGCCGGAGCGACGGGTGTGACGGTGTACGTCCTGTGGTCCAGCCCGGCGTGGGTCGGACCGCGGGTCGCGTTGGCTGCGGACCTGAGCGCGCTCAACGGCACGCAAGCGAGGGAGATGCTGGCGATGACGCGCCAGCTGTTCCCGCACGACAAGCTCGGCGATGAGTACTACTGGGTGGTGGTGGAATCGATCGACAAGGAGATGGCTGGCTCCCCCGAGCTGGCGACGCGTATTCGCGACGGCCTGGCGCAGCTGAGTCAGGCTGCCGGGGGAGACTTCACCGCCGTCGACACACAACGGCAGCTCGAGGCGATGAAGAAGCTGGAGGGCACGGCCTTCTTCTCCGACATGGTCAACAAGACGCAGTTCTATTTCTACAACAACAAGCCCGTGTGGCCGAAGTTCGGCTACGAGGGCTCCTCCTGGGAAAAAGGCGGTTATATCAACCGCGGGTTCAACGACGTCAAGTGGACCGATAGCTGAGCGCCGCGGCGCCCGGCACAGGTCCAGTTGCTTCGGTCATATCCGAGTTCCGAGCCTCGAGCCGCAAGGCGGACGCCGCGGAACTCTCGTGAATACTCTCTCCCAGGAGGGTCAAAGAGATGGCTGCCAAATACGCACTGAATGACTCGAGCGTCGTGGTCGTGATCGGCTCGGGCGCCGGCGGGGGAACCCTGTCCAACGAGCTTTGCCAGAAGGGCGACAACGTGGTTTGCCTGGAAGCAGGAAACCACCTCACGCTGGAGGACGTCGTCAACGATGAATTCACGATGTGGGGAAAGCTGACCTGGCAGGATCCGCGCACCGGTCAGCCGATCTGGATCGTCAAAGCGGTGGGCGGTTCCACCATGCATTGGGCAGGGTTGTCCATCCGCCTGAAGGATTACGAGTTCAAACCGCGCACCGTCTACGGCGAGGTCGCAGGAGCCAATCTGCTGGATTGGCCGATCAGCCTGAAGGACCTGGCGCCGTACTACGACAAGGCGGAATCGAAGATGGGGGTCACCGGCACCAACGGACTCCCGCGTCAGCCCGAAACGAACGCTTTCAAGGTCGTCAACTATTGCGCGAAAAAAGCCGGGTACTCGTTCGAGATGGGGCCCTCCGCGATCAACTCGGTGGTGCGCGATGGGCGCCCGGCGTGTCAGATGATCGGGTTCTGCACCTCGGGCTGCAAGATCGGCGCGAAATGGTCCACGCTGTACACCGAGATCCCCAAGGCGATGGAGACGGGGAACTTCGAGCTGCGCCCCAACAGCATGGCGCTGCAGATCCTGCACGATGCCAAAGGGAAGGTCACCGGCGTGCTCTACGCCGACAAGGACGGCAAGCATCAGGTGCAGAGGGCACGCGTGGTCTGCGTCGCCGGAAACTCGATCGAGAGCCCGCGCTTGCTCCTGAACTCGGCCTCGAGCATGTTCCCCGACGGGATGGCGAACTCTTCGGGGCAGGTCGGCCGCAACTACACGCGTCACGCGACCCAGCACATGTATGCGACCTTCGATCGGCCGGTGAATGCGCACCGCGGCATTCACGCGCCGGGGATCATGCGCAGCGAAGCGCGGCACGACCCCTCGCGCGGCTTCGCCGGAGGCTATCACCTGGAGATCTTCGATGTCGGGCTGCCGTTCACCGCGTTGAGCGTGGTGCCCGGCGAATGGGGTCGCAAGGTGTCCGGCCTGGTCGAGCAGTTCGACCACATGGTCGCGGTTTGGACCTGTGGCGAAGATCTGCCTCAAGCGGAAGCGCGCATCACCCTGGACAGGTCGATCAAGGATCAGTACGGCTTGCCGGTCCCCAACATCGCGCCCGTCAAGGATCACCCCAATGACGTTGCAATGCTCAACCATGCCCGCAAGACTCTGGAAACCATCTTCCAGGCGGGCAACGCGAAGGACGTGGTGTGGCGCGCGCCGTTCCCCAACAGCCACAACATGGGCTCGTGCAGGATGAGCGCGAAGCCCGCCGACGGCGTGTGCAACGGCTGGGGTCAGACGCACGACATCAAGAACCTGTTCATCAGCGACGGCAGCCAGTTCACGAGTTCCGGGGCGCCGAACCCGACGCTGACGATCGTTGCGCTCGCGATCCGCCAGGCGGAGTACATCCACAAGCAGATGGGTGCAGGGGCGCTCTAGAGCGTCCAAGCACGGGGTCTCCTGTTCTGGACTTGCCTCCGGGAGGCCCCTTTGTCCTGTCGACTGCGATGATGGCGGTTGCCGACTGTACTCGGCCCGCCCTTCCTCGCCGTAGCGTTCGAAGTCCAGTGCATCGGCCGCCACCGATACCGGAGGCCCGGTGGTGATGTACGATCGAAGCTCGGTTTCTTGCGAGCGGTCTCCAGCATGCAGTGGGCGGTCCTGGTACACGGTGGCGCAGGCGAGTGGCAGCCCAAGGACGAGGCAGCAGCGGTCGGGGGCACGACCGCGGCGGTGCGCACCGCGGCGGACATTCTCGCGAAAAGCGGGACCGCGCTGGACGCCGTGGTGGCTGCCGTGGTCGCGCTTGAAGACGATCCGCTGTTCAACGCCGGTACCGGGGCAGCACTCAATCGCGACGGGGATGTCGAGATGGACGCGTCGGTCATGTGCGGGCATGACTTGCGTTGCGGCGCGGTTGCGGGGCTGCGGCGCGTGCGCAACCCGGTCCTGGTGGCCTGGCATGTGATGGAGCGCACGCCGCACGTCATGCTGGCGGGCGAGGGCGCTCTGCGGTTCGCCCGCGGCGAGGGTTTTGCGGATTACGACCCGCTCACCCAGCGCGCACGCGACGCGTGGCTGCGCAAGCGTGCGTCGGCCTACGGTACCGTCGGCGCGGTCGCGCTCGACCGCCATGGTCGACTTGCCGCAGCCACCTCCACCGGCGGCGTCACGCTCAAACTGCCTGGTCGTATAGGCGATTCCCCCATCCCGGGCGCCGGTAACTATGCGCACGCGGCCGCCGCCTGCTCCGCTACCGGGCACGGCGAGCTGATGATGCGGCTGGTCGCGGCCAAGGATCTGTGCGATCGCGTCGCCCACGGGGAGCATCCCCAGGCGGCAGCCGAGGCGCTCCTGCGCGAGATGGCAGCTAGCGTCGGCGCCGAGGCCGGCTTTATCCTGTTGTCGCGCGCAGGGGGACTGGGCGTCGCTCACCGGACCGCGTCGATGCCCCACGCCTGGTGGCGTGAGGGAGACCCGGCACCGAGCGCGCGGGTGCGCTGCTGACGACCTGCGCCTCCCCGGTAGTAGAATCTGCACGCTGCACGAAACGATAACAAGGAGAGAGAGAATGAACCGCTATTCCGTCCTGCTGTTCCTGGTGCTGACGAGCCTGTTCACGCGGTATGCGCTGGCCGGCGCGGAACAGGATATCGACCGGATCGAGGACCGACGCTACCAGGCGATGATGACCAGCGACTTGTCTGCGCTCGCCGAAATTCTCGCTGACGAGTTCGTCTACCACCAACCCACCGGCCGGGCAGCCACCAAGACCAGCTACATCGAGCAGCTAAGGTCGGGCGAGGTGAAGATCAACGAGGCCCGACGCCACGACGTGACGATCCACGTCTACGGTGACATCGCCACCGCGATGGGGATGACCCACCTCGACCTCGAATTGAAGGGTGAACACCGCGAGGTCGAGCTGCGCTACCTGAACGTCTGGGCTCTGCGGGACGGGCGCTGGCAGCTGGTTGCGCGCCAATCTGCGTTCGTGCCCAAGTAAGCCGGGCCCGCCGGCGTAAGCGATGCCGGAGTGGAGCCGCAGGTGCCGATGCCCCCGGCACCTGCGATGAGACGATCCGCAGCGTCGTCGCCATCCTCATCTGATCAAGCAACCCGCTCAATGCGGGTCGATTGAACCTGCAAGCGGCACCAGGTCCGCGAAGTAGAAGCCGTCGCGCTCCACGACCTCTCCCACGGCCGCGGGCACCGGCTCGCGAAACATCGGCCCGGCGAGGACGCATGTGTGGAACTCCCCGTTCTCGCCGCAGGGATCGACGCCTTCCGGCAGGTCGTCGAGGAGCGCGTGATCGAACCTCCTGCCGGCGAACGAGCGCGGAAGCTTCTTCGGGTCGACGCACGTGAGGAACGCCTCGATGCCGGCGTCGATCATGCGCCGCGCAAGCGGCCCGGTCGGCTCGTGCCAGATCGGAAACAGCGGCTCGAGACCGGAGCCTGCGAGCTGCTTGATCCGGTATGCGCGGATGTCTTCCAAGAACAAATCTCCGAAGGCGACGTGCGTGACGCCGCGCTTGAGCGCGGATTCGATCGCGGTGCGCATCGCCCGCTCGTAGACTTCGTTGGAGCAAGGCCACGGTAGCGGGATGACGTGGAGCGGGAGCCCGACGGCCCGCGCCTGTGCCTCGAGGATCGCATGGCGCGTCGAGTGCATCGCGACTCGCCCGTGCGTGGTGTTGACAGTCGTCAGAAGCCCGACCAGCTCGACGTCCGGGTCCTGCCGCAGCACCTGCAAAGTCCACGCGCTGTCCTTGCCCGAACTCCAGGAAAGCAGCACGCGGCGTGACATCAGACGGATTGTGCAGGACCGCAGGCCATTTTGCGAGAAGCACGGATGCCGGATGCCGCGCCCGCGGCCGCGGTGGCCGACTTCGTAGCGCTTGCGGCGTCAACCGATGCTCGCTGCAGTGGATGGTATCCTATGCGGCGCTGCCGAGCAGGCCCCGGCTGGCCGATTGCCCGCTGGGGCGGTCGAGTCGTGCCGATTCGTCTGTCTCCAATCCACCTCTGCCGCATCCGACCCCTGTTTCTCAAACGCCGAGACCGCTGCCTTGACCACCTACGACTACGTGATCGTCGGCGCAGGCTCGGCCGGCTGCGTGCTGGCGAACCGACTCACCGCCGATGGGGGCAGCACCGTGCTGCTGCTGGAGGCGGGACCGCGCGACAGGGGATTCTGGATCCACGTGCCGCTCGGCTATGGCAAGCTGTTCGCCCGCACCGACGTGAACTGGGCCTACGAGTCGGAGCCCGAACCAGCGCTGAACGGCCGGCGCGTGTTCACCCCGCGCGGCAAGGTGCTCGGAGGCTCCTCCTCGATCAACGGTCTGGTCCACATCCGCGGCCAGCGCGAGGACTACGACGGCTGGGGCGTGCCCGGCTGGACGTTCGCCGATCTGCTGCCTTATTTCAAGAAGTCAGAGGACCACTATCTGGGCGCGAGCGAGTGGCATGGCGTGGGTGGGCCGCTCGCGGTGTCCGATCTACCGGACCGGCACGAGCTGTGTGACGCTTTCATCGCCGCGGCGATGGCGCTCGGCGTGCCGCGGAACCACGATTTCAACGGCGCAAGCCAGGAAGGCACTGGCTACTACCACGCCACGGCGCGCAACGGGCGGCGCTGCAGCACCGCGGTCGGATACTTGCGCCCAGTGCAGAACCGGCCGAACCTGCGCGTCGAGGTCGAAACACTCGTCACCCGCGTGCTGTTCGAGGGCAAACGCGCGATCGGCGTGGCCTACGAAGCGCGCGGCGTGCAGCACGAGGTGCGCGCCGCGCGCGAGGTGATCTTGTCCGCCGGCAGCTTCAACTCGCCGCAGCTGCTGCAGCTTTCCGGGGTGGGGTCGCGCGCGCTGCTCGAGCGCCACGGCATCCGGCCGGTCCACGATGCGCCCGGCGTCGGCGAAGATCTGCAGGACCATTTCTACTGCCGCACGTTCTGGCGCTGCACGCGGCCGATCACGCTGAACGACGATATGCGCACCTGGTGGGGCCAGGCTAGGATCGGCCTGAAGTACCTGCTGCTGCGCCGCGGCCCCCTCACCGTGAGCGCAGGCTACGCCGCGGCGTTCGTGCGCACGCGGCCGGAGCTCCCGCGCCCCGACGCACAGATCTACTTCATCAACTTCTCCACCGCCAAGCGCGGCGGGGTGCTGCACCCGTTCTCGGGTTTCACGCTTTCAGTGTCGCAGACGCAGGTCGAGTCGCGCGGCTGCGTGCAGATCGCCTCGCCCGATGCCCGTGCCGCACCGTCGATCCGCTACAACTATCTCGCCACTGAGAACGACCGCAGGGTGATGGTGGACGGGTTGAAGTTCGTCCGACGCATCGCCGCGACTTCGCCGCTGCGCGATTACGTCGCCGCCGAGGAGTTTCCTGGGCCGCGCGTGCGCAGCGACGAGGACTGGCTGGCGTTCTGCCGTGAGGCCGGCGACACCGTGTTCCATCCGACCTCGACCTGCCGCATGGGGACCGACGCGCGTGCCGTGGTCGACCCGCGACTGCGCGTGAACGGCGTCGAGGGGCTGCGCGTGGTAGATGCCTCGGTCATGCCGGCGGTGCCCTCCGGCAACATCAATGCCACGGTGATCGCAGTCGCGGAGAAAGCCGCTGACCTGATAATTGCGGACGCGAGGTAGGCCCGCCGGAGCGCGCGATCTGGTCATGTCGGGCGGAGCGGCGAGCCCCGCCCGGCCAACGGATACCCGGGCTGCTCAAGCCCCTCGCCGCGCTATGGCAAGCGGTAGTCCAGCTTTTGCGCGCACTGGCTCTCGCCGTTGTTACCTGAGAACTTGCACTTCCAGGGGCCGCTGCCTTGGATCCCGGTGTACTTGCCGGTGCCGCCGATGATCTCGTTGACCCCATTGGCGCCGTCCGGTCCGAAGCTACCGGTAAAAGCGGTCAAGATGCGGTCGCCGTCCGCCTTCCTGCTGGCGATAGACCCTGGCCGCGTAGCTGCGCGGTTTCCGCGCGACGCCATCCCCTGTTCGGCGATGACAAGGTAGCGCGGAGGGGCTTACATTTCGCCTACGGATTGAGCTTGTCTACGCTATGCCCTGATCCGAATCAAGCAGGACACTCTGACATCAGCGAGACGCGAGCGCGGCCTTGTGGAGCACCGGACGTGCGAAAATGAGTTCGCCCGCAACGGCCCGATGCAGCGAAAGCGCAGTTACAGGATTCGATTGCGCTCCGGCCATACTCGCCGCGCGCAGTCGTGCGTCGGCCACGGGTCGCAAGTCTTTCTACAGGAGTGACGAATGATCAGCAAGAAACGAATCAGCGTAATCGTGTTGGCGACGTTCTGTGCCCCGGAATAGCCGTCGCACCCGCGCCCGCGGGCTGTAAGGAGGCACCATGATTCCAGCGGCCGGGATGCTGCTCACCGACCTGTACCAGCTCACCATGCTGGCGGGCTACTTCGAGAAGAAGATGGAGCAGCCCGCCGTGTTCGAGTTCTTCGTACGCAAGCTCCCCCGCGACTACGGCTACCTGGTGGCAGCCGGGCTCGAGCAAGTGCTCGACTACCTGGAGGGCGCGTGCTTCACGGAAGAGGAACTCGACTGGCTGGACGGCTCCGGCCGGTTCCGCCACGAGTTCGTCGAGTACCTGCGCGAGTTCCGCTTCACGGGCGAGGTGCATGCGATGCCGGAGGGGACTGTCTTCTTTCCGGACGAGCCGGTACTGCGCGTGACTGCGCCTATGCCTCAGGCCCAGCTGGTGGAGACGCGAATCATCAACCTGCTGCAATACCAGATCCTGGTCGCAACCAAGGCGTCGCGCTGTGCCAACGTGGCGCCCGGCAAGCTGCTGGTCGATTTCGGTCTGCGGCGCGCCCACGGGGCAGAGGCAGGATTGCTGGCGGCGCGCGCCTGCTACCTGGCTGGCTTTTCCGGCACCGCGACCACGGTGGCTGCGCCGCGGTTCGGCGTGCCGGTGTTCGGCACCATGGCGCACTCCTTCGTCGAGGCGCACGACACGGAGGTGGAATCGTTCGAGACCTTCGCGCATGCCCAGCCGGACAACGTCGTGCTGCTGATCGACACTTACGATACGGAAGCGGCCGCGCAAAAGCTGATCAAGCTCGCGCCGCGTTTGCGCGCGGACGGCATCCCCATCAAATCCGTGCGCCTCGACAGCGGCGATCTCGCGGAGCACGCGTTCAAGGTCCGACGCATCCTGGACGAGGGCGGACTGCAGGACGTGCGCATCCTCGCCAGCGGCGGCCTGGACGAGAACGAGGTCGATCGGATGCTGCGCGCCGGCGCTCCCATCGACGGGTTCGGCATCGGCAGCAAGCTGGATACCTCGGCCAACGCGCCGTGCCTCGATTGCGCTTACAAGCTGATGGAATACGCTGGCCGGGCGCGCAGGAAGCACTCCGAGGGCAAGGCCAACTGGCCCGGGCGCAAGCAGCTCCTGCGTCGCTACGACAGCAGCGGGCGCATGGCAGGCGATCTGATCGCGCTGGTCGGCGAAGCCGCCCCGGGCGAGCCTGTGCTGCAGCACGTAATGACGGGCGGACACCGCGTCGCACCCCAGCCGTCGTTGGAGCAGGCCCGACAGCACCTGCGCAGCCAGCTCGATGCCTTGCCCGCTGCGCTCAAGGCGCTCGATGCGCAGCCGTCCTATCCCGTGGCCGTATCAGACGGGCTGCGTGCGCTGGCCGCGGAAGTGGACCGGTGGATCGCCACCGAGGCGACCCGAGATCCCTGACGGCCAAAGCCGTGCGCCGGACGCACACCGACATGATCCCGGACGGGGCCCGTGCCGCAGTGCTGGCCCGCCGTGCCGTCGGGCGGGTCAGTCGCTGACCGCATAGAGAACCGCCACGGACCTCGGCCCGACCCGGTAGGTGCCGCCGGAAATCGTTGGCGCCCGCCGCCAATCGACGATGTCCTCCGGCGAGGGCAGGGACGTGTCTATCCAGCGCTGCCAGGGATGAGTGGTCTGCGGCAGCTCGAATTCGAGCGCTTCCCAGAATGCGTTCAGCATCAGATGGGCGATCAACGGTTCGTCACGCATTGACACCGTGAACGCGACGCTGTGCGAATGCTCGCCCCAGTCCGGCTGGCCGAGCTTCACGCCGTGCCAGGACTTGTCCGCGTCCGCGATCAATTGGCTCAGGCTTACCCTGCGCTGCTCATGCTCGATGTCGCGCAACAGCCGACGCGCTGTCAGCAGAGTGACAAACCGATGCACGTCCGGATGCCTCTCGATCAGTGACCAGTCGAACCAGGTCGACTCGTCGTCGTGGCAGTAGGCGTTGTTGTTCCCGCCTTGCGTGCGCCGCACTTCGTCGCCCATCAGGATCATGGGCACGCCGAGCGCGAGCATCGTGACGCTGAGGCAGTTCTTCACCTGCCGGTTGCGCAACGCCTCCACTGCGGGATCGTCGCTCGGGCCCTCGACGCCGCAGTTCCAGCTCCGGTTGTCGTCCGCGCCGTCGCGGTTGTTCTCGCCGTTGGCTTCGTTGTGCTTGCGCTCGTAGGAGACCAGATCATTGAGTGTGAAGCCGTCGTGACAGGTCACGAAATTGACGCTTTGCTCGGGCTCGCGGCCCTTGTGTCCGTATATCTGCGGGCTGCCCAGCAGCCGGTCGGCGAAGCGGCGGAGTGCTCCGGGCGCAGTGCGGAAGAAGTCGCGGCAGTCGTCCCGGAAGCGGCCGTTCCATTCCTTCCAGGCGTCACCGACGAAGCTGCCCACCTGGTACAACCCGGCGGCATCCCATGCCTCGGCGATCAGCTTCGTTCCCGCGAGCGTCGGGTCGGTTTCGATGTCCCACAGCACCGGCGGGTTCGGCAGCACGCGGCCCTGCGAGTCGCGCGACAGGATCGAGGCGAGATCGAAGCGGAACCCATCCACGTGCATCTCGCTCACCCAGTAGCGCAGGCTATCGACGATCAGGCGCCGCACCACCGGGTTGTTGGCGTTGAGCGTGTTGCCGCAACCGGAGTAGTCCGCGTAGCGGGCTCCGTCCTCCTCCAGGACGTAGTAGGTCGGGTTGTCGATCCCGCGCAAACACAGCGTCGGGCCATCCTCGCCGGTCTCGGCGGTGTGATTGAACACGACGTCGAGGATCACTTCGATCCCCGCGCGGTGCAGCGCCCTGACCATGTCGCGGAACTCGTTCACCGGGCCCAGCGGCTCCCTGCACGAGCTGTACGCCCGGTGCGGGGCGAAGAAGGACACCGGCTGGTAGCCCCAGTAGTTCACCAGCCCCGGGGGGCACGCCTGAACGTCGAACTGGAACACCGGCAACAGCTCGACGGCCGTGATGCCGAGCGCACGCAGGTAGGGGATCTTGTCGGTGAGCCCCGCATAGGTCCCGCGACGGCGTTCGTCCACGCCCGAGTTTGGATGGCGCGTGAAGCCGCGAATGTGCATCTCGTAGATGATGGTGCGGGCGGATGGCAGGTGCAGCGGCGTATCTCCCTCCCAGTCGTACGACGCCGAGTCCACCACCACGCTCTTCATCGCCGTCGCGGCGTTGTCGCCCGCGCGGCTGGCGCCATCGCGGTCATACGATTCTGGTATGACGACCTCGCGGCCGTAGGGGTCGAGCAGGACCTTCGCGGGGTCGAAGCGCAGGCCGTTGGCCGGGTCGCGCGGGCCGGATACGCGGTAAGCGTAGATCTGCCCGGCGCGCACGCCCGGCACGAACACGTGCCAGTAGTGGTAGGTGCGGTCGGCGACGGGGTCCAGCGCGATCACGCGCGAAGGCTTCGCGTCGTCTTCCCGATCGAAGAACACCAGCTCCACGCCCGTCGCATTGCGCGAGAACAGGCTGAAGTTGACGCCGCCGTCCGTAACCGAGGCGCCGAGGGGAGCGGTTAGCCCGGGTCTTGTGTCGTTTGGCGGTATCAAGATGTCGAGCGCAGCCAGGATAGGTGACGCTGTCCGGAAATGTAGCTCTGCCATCCGTGGACTTGTTGATCCAACGCAACCGGTCCGCCCGACGTCGTCCGGTAAGCTTCAGTCCTTGCCGCGCTCTATCTGCCTCGGTCGCGGGGCGCATGGAAAACGCCGCGAGGGCGCATCACCAGACGATGAGACTGGCGCCAAGGATGCCGCTCCGGCTGCGACTGATTGCGAGCCTGTAAGGAGATGCTGCGATGGCGACCACGCTACTCACCGCCGAGACCGCACCGAGCCTCGACCCCACCCGCACCGGCCTGTCGGCTGCCGCGCTGAAGCAGGCGGTGCTCGATAACCTCGCTTGTCTCCAGGGGCGGTTTCCGACGATCGCCACTCCGCACGACTGGTACATGGCGTTGGCCTACAGCGTGCGCGACCGTCTGCTGGCACGCTGGGTCAGCACGGTGCAGGCACTTGCCGCACGCGACGTGAAGGCCGCCTGCTACCTGTCGGCCGAGTTTCTGATCGGGCCGCAACTTGGCAACAACCTGGTCAACCTGGGCATCGAGGTCGCCGCGCGCGAGGCGATGCGCGCCCTCGGCCAGGATCTGGACGCGCTGCTTGCGCTGGAGGAAGAGCCGGGGCTGGGCAACGGCGGCCTCGGGCGGCTGGCGGCCTGCTACATGGACTCGCTCGCCACGCTCGAGGTTCCCGCTATCGGCTACGGCATCCGCTACGAGTTCGGCATCTTCGATCAGGAGATCCGCGACGGCTGGCAGGTGGAAGTGACCGACAAGTGGCTGCAGAAGGGCAACGCCTGGGAGATCGTGCGGCCGGACGTGAGTTTTTACGTGAACTTCGGCGGCCGCACCGAGGCGGCGACCGATGCGCAGGGTCGTTATCGCGTGCGCTGGATTCCGGCCGGGGAGGTCAAGGGAGTGGCCTGCGATACCCCGATGCTCGGCTATCGCGTCGGCACCTGTAACACGCTGCGGCTGTGGAAGAGCGAGGCGGTCGAGTCGTTCGACTTCCAGGATTTCAATGTCGGCGACTACTACGGCGCGGTCCAAGAGAAGGTGATCTCCGAGACGCTGTCCAAGGTGCTCTACCCGAACGACGAGCCGGAGATCGGCAAGCGCCTGCGCCTGGCGCAGCAGTACTTCTTCGTGTCCTGCTCGCTGCAGGACATGCTGCGCCTGCTTGACGCGAAGGGCGAACCCATCGACCACCTCCCGGACCTGTTCGCAGCCCAGCTCAACGACACTCACCCCTCGATCGCCGTGGCGGAGCTGATGCGCCTGCTGGTGGACGAGCGGCTACTGGAGTGGGAGCGGGCCTGGGACCTCACGCGCCGCACGCTGGCTTACACCAACCACACGCTGCTGCCCGAGGCGCTCGAGACCTGGGGCCTGCCGTTGTTCCGCGGGCTGCTGCCGCGTCCGCTGGAGATCATCTACGAGATCAATCGCCGCTTCCTGGAGGAGGTCCGGCAGCGCTATCCCGGCGACGAGGGGCGTGTCGCGCGGCTGTCGCTGATCGACGAGGCGGGCGAGAAGCGCGTGCGCATGGCGAACCTCGCAACCGTCGGCAGTCATGCAGTCAATGGCGTCGCGGAGCTGCACTCGGCACTGCTCAAGCAGACCGTCCTGCGCGACTTCGCCGAGCTGTGGCCGGATCGCTTCCACAACGTCACCAATGGCATCACCCCGCGCCGCTTCTTGGTGCTGAGCAACCCGGGGCTCGCGCGCTTGCTTGACGACACGGTAGGCGAAGGCTGGGCCATCGATCTGTCGCGACTCAAAACGCTCGAAGGGCACGCCGACGACGCCGCCTTCCAGGACCAGTGGCGACGGGTCAAGCGAGCGAACAAGGATGCGTTGGCGCAGCACATTCGCAGCCGCACCGGCGTGACGGTCGATCCCGGAGCACTGTTCGACATCCAGGTCAAGCGCATCCATGAGTACAAGCGCCAGCATTTGAACGTGCTGCACATCATCACGCTGTACCAGCGGCTGCGCCGCAACCCCGGGCTGACGCTCGCCCCACGCTGTTTCGTATTCGGCGGCAAGGCCGCGCCCGGCTACCACATGGCCAAGCTCGTCATCCGCCTGATCAACGGCGTCGCCGAGGCGGTGAACCATGACCGGGCGGTGGACGGGCGCCTGAAGGTGGCGTTCTTTCCGGATTTCAACGTGAAGAACGCGCACTTCATCTACCCGGCCGCCGACCTGTCCGAGCAGATCTCCACCGCCGGGAAGGAAGCCTCGGGCACGGGAAACATGAAGTTCATGCTCAACGGCGCGCTCACCATCGGCACACTGGACGGTGCCAACGTCGAGATCCGCGAAGAAGCCGGCTCCGAGAACTTCTTCCTCTTCGGGCTGACCGCCGAGCAGGTGGGAGCGCTCAAGGCGGGCGGCTACCGGCCGCGCGATTACTACGAGCGCGATGCGGAGCTGCGCGCCGCGCTAGACTTGATCGGCAGCGGCGTTTTCTCCCGTGGCGATCCAAATCTGTTCCGGCCGCTGCTGGATCACCTCCTCGACCACGACGAGTACCTGCTGCTTGCCGACTACCGCGCCTATGTCGATGCGCAGAGCGAGGTCGAGAGGGCGTACCGCGATCCCGGACGCTGGACCCGCATGTCGATCCTCAACACCGCGCGCGCCGGCAAGTTCTCCTCCGACCGGGCGATTCGCGAGTACTGCGACAGGATCTGGAACGTGCAGCCGGTGAAGGTCGCGCTCGAGTGAACCGGGACTTCGCCGTCCTGTTCGGTCAGCGTTCCCGGCTTCAACCCTCGGCGTTGCGCATCGGCAGCCTGTGGTTCACCTCTTCGCTCACGCGGTTTCGCGGGGCGCTTGGTACCATGGCGTGAGCGCGAGCCCACACAGGATCCGTGAACCCTCCTCGTTCCAACAGTTCGCCGCCATACCGGCGTACTCAGGCCGCATGGCGCTCGTTGCCCGCTGGCATCTGGGCCATGGGGTTTGGCTCGCTGTTCATGGACGTCTCCTCCGAGATGATCCACAGCCTTCTGCCGATCTTCATGGTCAGCGTGCTGGGCGCGTCCATGGTGACCGTCGGTGTAATCGAAGGCATCGCGGAGGCGACGGCAGCCGTCCTGAAAGTGTTCTCCGGCACGCTGAGCGATTACCTGGGCAAGCGCAAATTCCTGATGATCCTCGGCTACGGGCTCGCGGCCTTCACCAAGCCGATTTTCCCGCTCGCTACGTCAGTCGGCTGGGTATTCACCGGGCGCTTCGTCGACCGCATCGGCAAGGGCATCCGCGGCGCGCCCCGCGATGCGCTGGTTGCCGATATCACGCCGGAGGGGTCGCGAGGCGCGGCCTACGGCCTGCGCCAGGCGCTCGATTCCGTGGGTGCGCTGCTGGGCCCGCTGCTCGCCGTCGTCTTCATGATCTGGCTCGCCGACGACATCCGGGCGGTGATGTGGATGGCGGTGGTGCCGGCCTTCATCGCCGTGGCGCTGCTGGTCATCTACGTGCGCGAGCCGGAGAACGGTCACGCATCCGGACAAGCCAGGGCGCCGCTCACCTTCGCCGACGCCAGGCGTCTACCGCTGCGTTACTGGCTGGTCGTGCTGCTCGGAGCGGTCTTCGCGCTGGCACGCTTCAGCGAGGCCTTCCTGGTGCTGCGCGCGCAGGACGTCGGGCTCGCCCTGGGCTACGTGCCGTTGGTCATGGTGGTGATGAATGTGTTCTACGCCGGAGCGGCTTACCCCGCCGGCGCCGCCGCCGACCGCTTCAGCCAGCGCTCCTTGTTGTTGATCGGGCTCGCGCTGCTCATTGGCGCCGATGTCGTGCTGGCCGCGGCGCGGGACGCGCTCACCGTGTTTGGCGGTGCGGCGCTGTGGGGGCTGCACATGGCCTTCACGCAAGGCCTGCTGTCGAAGCTGGTCGCGGACACGGTGCCGGCGGAGTTGCGCGGCACCGCGTTCGGGATATTCAATCTCGTCAGCGGCGGTGCGCTCCTGCTCGCGAGCGTGATCGCGGGCGCTCTGTGGAGCGCGATCGGGCCCCCGGCCACCTTCCTGGCTGGTGCCGGCTTCGCGGCCGTTGCCGCAATCGGCCTGCTGACGCTGCGCCGCCGTAGGAACGCGACCGGGTAACTAACGAAAATCAAAACGCCCCGTTGTCGCGTCGCTAGACTGGTGTCTAGACCGCGCGTATGTGCGGGAACATGTGCGCGCTGCGAGTCCGGTTCAGAGCGAATCCCTGCGCTTCAGCGCACGTCGAATACGAGCTTCCCTCGAAGGTGACGGCCTTCGCTCATCGCGTGGGCCGCGGCGGCTTCCGACAGCGGATAGTGCATGATCTCGGGAGGGCGCACCGCGCCTGACCGCACGAGTGCGACGATGCGCTCGAGATGGTGTCGGTCGCGTCCGACCTGGGGGCGGTAGGCGCGAACGTCTGTCCGTGGCGAGGGCGGGGCCGATGCGCCCGAAGCGATGAAGGCGGCACGACCACCCGATCGCAGGACGGCGAACGACTTCAGCGCCACGTCGCCTCCGACGGTGTCGAAGACCGCATCGCAGCCCGACACTTTGCGCGTGAAATCCTCGGTCCGATAGTCGATGATCTCGTCGGCGCCCAGCCCGCGCACGTAGGCATGGTTCGCGGCGCTCGCGGTGGTGATGACACGGGCGCCGATGTGCTTTGCGAGCTGGATTGCAAAACCCGCGACGCCACCGGCACCGCCCTGGATCAGGATCGTCTCGCCGCGTGCAAGCTGAAGTGTGTCCTCGATCGACACCAGAGCCGTTAGACCGGTCAGCGCAAGCGCCGCGCATTGCGCATGCGACAGCGCGTCGGGTTTGCTTGCCACGATCGCTGCCTTGATCGCGATCTTCTCCGCATAGGCGCCCTCCTGTCCCGCGTCGCAGACGCCGAACACCGGATCACCGACTTTGAAATCGGTCACGCCTTCACCGAGCGCGGCAACGACGCCGGAGAAGTCTCGGCCCAGCACGTACGGAAACCGCGCAACGGATCCATAGCTTCCGGCACGCACCTTCCAGTCGGCTGCATTCACGCTCGCGGCATGAATATCCACGAGCAATTCGCCCCGGCCAGCTACGGGGTCAGGCACGTCGCCATACTGCAAGACCTCTGGACCTCCGTGCTGCGTGAAGAAGGCGGCTTTCATGGATGTTCCGATCCTCTGAGCAAACGGGGCCTCAGCATACCAGCCTCGGACCAGCTTGGCGAAAAGCGGCCGACTCCGGATTTCGGGCGCGAGTCAGCTTCTCGCTCGAACGTCTCGCAGCAGTGCTAGTCCGCATGTCTCCACTGCGCGTGTTACATTCCGTGCGCTACGCTCGGCCCCACTGCCCTCCAAGACACGGAGACGACATGGCCGGGCCGGGCGATCGGTCCCCTGGCGGCTGCGCACCCGGGCTAGAGGGGGATCTATCCGCTCACCACGTGCCGCGACGCGTTCGCGGCACGTGGCTTACTCGCAGCCGCCGCCGAGCGCACGCTGGACGTGCAGTACTACATCTGGCACGGCGACCACACGGGCTATCTCCTGTTCGAGGCGCTTCGGGAGGCGGCCGAGCACGGGGTGCGGGTTCGCCTGCTGCTGGACGACAACAACACCGCTGGTCTCGACGCAACCATCGCTGCGCTCGATGCTCACCCGAACATCGAAGTGCGCCTGTACAACCCACTCGTGCATTGGAGTGCGCGCTGCACGAACTATGTCGCAGCCTTCGGGTGCGTGAACCGCCGAATGCACAACAAGTCGTTCACTGTCGACAATCAGGTGACCGTCGTTGGCGGGCGCAACGTCGGCGACAAGTACTTCGCCGCCAGCCATGAGGTGGCGTTCACTGACCTGGACGTGATCGCAGTGGGGCCTGCCGCGCATGAAGTGTCCAAGGCCTTTGACCTGTATTGGAGCAGCCCATCCAGCTACCCCGCCGAGAAGATGGTGGGGCGGGCGGCAGCTGGCGGAGTGGAGCAGCTCAAGGGTACCTTTGCTGCTACCCGAACCGACCCGGAGTCGGCGCAGTATCTCCAGTCGCTTCGGGAGACGCGCCTCGCGACCGATTTGGTCGAGGGCCGCCTTGCCTTGGAATGGACCGATGCGCGGCTCGTATACGACGACCGGTCGAAGACCCTGGACACCGAGAGCCGGAGCGAGGCACTGCTCTTGACGCGGCTGCTCGACACTGTCGGTCACCCGGCGACACAGTTCGAGCCGATTTCTCCGTATTTCGTGCCCAGGGCGGACGGTGCCGCGGCGCTGGAGGCGCTTGCCGTGCGCGGCGTCAACGTGCGCGTCCTCATCGACGCGCTCGAGTCGACGGATGTGGTTGCGGTGCACGCCGGTTACGCCAAGCGCCGCAAGGCTTTGCTGCGTGCAGGCGTCCAGCTCTACGAGCTTTAACCTGGGGACGTGCCGAGGCCCACCGGGGACACGAAAACCGGAAGCTTTCGCCGGGCCCGGCGAGCGGTAGGCCCCGGCCTATCGTCAGCGCCACGCTCTTCGAGCCGATGACCTCCATCAGCTCGTTCCACGACGCCGACACGGACTCGGCTTCCTCGTAGCTCCAGAGCGAGCACCGCTCGAAGCCATTATTCATATGGCTCGTGTGGCTCGTGGCTGCGCTGGATCCTTTCCGACACTGGCTGGACATTTTCGGACGGAGTGCTCCATACCGGTTGCGTTCGATCAACCAATCCATAGATCTGCGCATGGCACAGCCGGTGGCAAGGGATGCGCGAGGCGGGGCCGTTCGCATCGGAGGCACGATGGCGATTCCCGAGGTTCTCCGGAGCCTGGGGGCAGATCCGGCCAAGGTGCTGGCCGAGGCGGGGTTGGGGCCGGAGCTGTTCGATGATCCCGACAACTTGATCTCGCACACAGCCCGGAGCCATCTCATCAGCCTGTTCGTGGCCCGGCTGCAGCCATTTCGGACTCCTGCTTGGCCAGCGGGGCGGCCGGTCCTCGCTCGGGCTGGTCGGCTACCTGGCACAGCATTCGCTCAACGCGGGAACAGCGCTGCGCGATGTTGTACGCTTTTTTCATCTGCACGCTCGAGGCGCGGCGCCCACCCTGTCCGTGGAGGGCGACTTTGCGGTGCTTGGCTACAGCATCAATTCGCCAGGAGTCGAGGCCGCAGACCAGGTCATGGATGGCGCGATGGCCATTGCGATCAACGTCATGCGCCAGCTGTGCGGTCCCGATTGGAAGCCGGTCGAGGTCCTGTTTGCCCACCGCAAGCCCCTGGATACCGGGCCATTCCGCCGCTTCTTCCAGGCTCCTCTGAGCTTCGATGCCGAGCAGAGCGCGCTGGTGTTCTCCGCGGATTGGCTGGAGCATCCTGTGGCTGCGGCCGATCCCGAGCTGCGCCGTCTGCTGCAGAAGCAAGTCGACGCACTGGCGGCGAGATACCGTTACAACTTCCCGGGGCAGGCGCGGTCCGAGCGAGGTAGCGCCGCCAGCGGGCGCGTAGCGAGTCTCAAACAGGTGCTCCGCGCATCGTCTGTGCGGCGGGGCAAAACGCGACGATCGAGATCGTGCTCCGGGGTAACCCGAACACCTTGGCCGGCGTCGCCGGAGGGTTCGCCTCGCCGTTCAATCGCCGCTCCTCGCGTGCACGCGGTTGGGCGTTCTCCTCGCGGGCGAACCCTCGGGCGTTACTTGACAGTGTAGCCGCGGCCCTCGAGGCAGGCGGCGCGCGCCTTGGCGAAAGCCTGCTGTTGCTGCTGTGAGCCGGCCTGTTGCTGCTGCTGGGCCTGCTGCGCGGCGGCGCGGTTCTGCCGGCGGCTTTGCCCGCGCGCGGCAACCGCACCCGCCGCCGCGGCCGTACCCGTGTTTTCACCGCCAGCGATCTCACCCACCACCGCGCCGCGCGCCGCGCCGCGTGCGCCCGCACCAGGCGTGGTGCCCGTCGGCGTCGTCGGTGCCTGGGCCGCCTGCTGCGGAGGCGGGGGCTTTGCCGGATCGAATCCGCTCTGTTGCACGGCCCACGTATAGCAGGCCGCTTCGTCGCTCTTTTGTTGCTCCGGCGACTGCCCCTTGGCCGGGTAAACGTATTGCTGCGCACCCGCCTCGCCGATCAGTGCAGCAGTCAGTGCAAGCATCCATACCGTTCGTTGGTTCATTCGAATATCCTCAGTCCAAATGTCGAAAATGGCGACTAGCCGTCCCGACTTGGAAACTAGCACCCGGTCCCGATTCTCTATTGATCGGGATCAAAGACGGCGGCTGTGCGGGGCTTCAGATGCGGCTCTTCTCGGCGACACGTGACGGATGACAGGTAATAGTTCGGACCATATCAGGTGTTGCGGGAGGGCTGCTATCTTCCGGTCAATGCTGCCCTTGACCTGCGTCAATGCCGATTTGCATCTGAGGCATACGGTAAGCTCGCTCGAGGGGGCGACATAGCGATGGCACGGGATGCGCGCCTCAACCCGCCAGGAACGCGTAATCACATGACGGCAACTAAGAAGACTCTCGAGAAATCGTCCACAGCTCCTCTTCCGAAATTGCTCTCGCAAGATGAGCTCTTGGCCGCCGACAAGGCGCTGCGCGAGACGTAGCCTCGCGAGCGCAGGTTTCTCCTTGACGAAGCCCGACCAAAGTCGGCAAAAGAAGCAATGATCGATGGCAAGCAGGGTAGACCAAAATGAAGCCACCCACATCAACATCAGGTGGCGGTGTGGATTCGCTCCACCATCCCCCGGACTTCTCGCTCGTCCTGGGCGGACCGCTGTTCCAGCTTCTGTGTCGGGCGCACCTGGCCGACGATGCATTGATGATGCTGCGCCAACGCGTCATCGCCATTTCACTGTGCGCCTGGCTGCCGCTGCTGGTGCTCGCGACTCTGGAAGGACGGCTGCTGGCTGGCACTGCGTCCGTCCCATTCCTGTTCGATGTGGAGGTTCACATCCGCTACCTGGTAGCGCTTCCCCTGCTGATCATTGCCGAGCTGGTGGTGCACCGGCGCATGCGCCCTTTGGTGCAGCAGTTCCTGGACCGAAATCTGATTCCCGAGAGCGCGCTGACGCGCTACGAGGCCGCCATCACATCAGTGTATCGCTTGCGCAACTCGGTGCTCGCCGAGGTGCTGCTGATTGCACTCGTGTATGGGGTCGGCATCCTGATCGTCTGGCGCCAGTACGTGGCCCTCGACACGACGACGTGGTACGCGACACCGTCGGCCGAGGGATCCAAGCTCTCGCTCGCGGGGACATGGTATGGCTACGTGAGCCTGCCGATCTTTCAGTTCCTGTTGTGCCGCTGGTGGTTTCGATTGCTCATCTGGGCGCGCTTTCTCTGGCAGGTGTCACGCATCGAGTTGAGCCTGGTTCCCACGCATCCGGATCGCGTCGGCGGCCTGGGATTTCTGGCCAACACGGCCTATGTCCTGGCTGTGCTCGCGGTAGCACACGGCGCACTGGTTGCCGCACAGCTCGCCAACCGCATCTTCTTCCTCGGAGCGGCATTGACTCAGTTCAAGGCCGAAATCGCCGCCATAGTGATCTTCCTGCTGTGCGCGGTCTTCGGCCCGCTGCTGGTGTTCGCGCCTCAACTTGCCGAGGCGAAGCGCAAGGGCTTGCGCGAATATGGAGCGCTGGCCGAGCGCTACGTGCGCGAGTTCGACGGCAAATGGCTGCGTGGCGGTGCGCCTGCCGAAGAGCCGTTCGTGGGCAGCGGCGACATCCAGTCGCTCGCTGATCTGGCGAACAGCTATGAGGTGGTGCGGAGCATGCGCATCGCGCCCATAACGAGGGACGCCGTCCTCTTGCTTGTGGCCGCGACACTTGCGCCGTTTGTGCCGCTGCTACTCACCATGATGCCTTTGGAGGAATTGCTCACGACGTTGCTCGGCATATTGTTCTAGAGATCCGAGCATCCTGCGCTCGTCAAGGCCGCAACCACGCGCTGCCGAACACGACGTAGAGGGTCGGTTGGTCCGGACGGCAACGTCCAGGCCCATTTGCAGACCATGCTCGCGCGCCAGCAGATAGCGGAAGCCGGCGCCGCTTGCGGTGACCGTCTTTTTGGGTGTCACGCTGCGCGATCTCGCAGCGCTCGCCACCCAGACCGAAGAAGTCCAGGTTGATATCCGCATCGGCCACGCCGACCAGCGCGCGCAGCTTGCCGTCCATCCATCTAGCCTCATTGCGCGCTGCGCCAAGGTCGCGCGAGAGAGGCAACGCCGTGATGTGAGTGCCTCGCAGGGCGTGGTGTCGAGATTTATCAATCCGCGCTTGCTGCAGTGCGCACGGGATCGAGTACCATACGCAGCAGCAGAATGAACGGGGAATGGGACGGGTATGAGCAGTCTCCATGTGCGGCTCGTCTGGCTTGCGCTGTAGCCGTGCGCACCGCTTCGGGCGCACGCACAAAGTATCGGGCCATGGGGAAACGCCAGCTTGCAGATCGGGGGCTTCTTCGCCTCCGCGATGGTCTACGTGAAGGGTTACCTCTGACTTGCCTCGCAGGGTCGGTAGTCCGGCTGGTCCAGCGTCGGCGGCGGATCCGTCGATCACCACACCGCTGAGTCTCAAAGGCGCTCACCGCATAGTGCGGCTAGTCATTGGCTCCTGCCCGCCGCGCTCAAGATCAAGCGAGCAGCTCGAGAGGCAGCCGCCGAATCACAACTAACAAGGTTCATGATGCAAGTTTCCGCTCCTCGCAATCTGCTGTCTTGCCTCGCGGGGCTGGCCGTGCTATCGGCTGCTACGGCCGTCTTTGCCCAAAAGGAGGGGTCCAAGAAGGCCGATCGCGAGGGGCTCACCATCGATCCCGCGACGATGATGCAGCCCTGGAAGGGGATCTCGACGGCATGATCGAGCGGCGCATGATCCGTGTGCTGGCCGTGCCGAGCAAGACCTCCTACTTCTCGGATAGAGGCAGGCAGCGCGGCTTGACCTACGAAGCCTTCCGTCTGCTGGAGAAGGACTTCAACGCCAAGCTGGAGCAAGAGAAGAAACTCAAGCACAAGCACCTCATGGTGCGCTTCGTCTTCATTCCAGTACGGCGTGATCAGCTATTGCCTGCACTCGCGGAAGGAAAGGGTGATATCGCGGCCGCCAACCTCACGGTGACGACCGAACGCCAGAAGCTCGTCGATTACGCGGCCCCGATCCTGACCAAGGTGAGCGAAGTCGTCCTCACGGGCCCTGGCTCGCCGGCTGTCCAGACGCTGGACGACCTCGCGGGCAAGGAAGTCTTCGTCCGTAAGTCCTCCAGCTACTACGAGAGCCTGATCGCCCTCAACCAGCGCTTCGCTTCGGAGAAGAAGCCGCCGGTGATCCTCAAGGAAGCGCCCGAGCAACTCGAAGACGAAGACCTGATCGAGATGCTCAACGCCGGATTGGTGGGCATCGTCGTGGTGGACAAGCACAAGGCCGACTTCTGGAAGCAGGTGTTTCCGAAGATCGCCGTCCACGACGGCATGGCGGTGCGCACCGGCGGCGAGATCGCCTGGGCGATCCGCAAGGACAGCCCGCAGCTCAAGCGCATGCTCGACCAGTTCGCCGCGGCCACCACCTCGGGCCCGTATGCAAGGGACCGCGAGCGCATCCTGCCCCGCTATCTGAAGAACGCCAAGTACGTGAAGAACGCGGCGTCCGAGGAGGAGCGGAAGAAGTTCCTCGCACTGGTCCAATTCTTCCAGAAGTACGGCGACAAGTACGGCGTAGATTGGCTCCTCATGGCGGCGCAGGGCTACCAGGAGTCGCAACTGGACCAGAGCGCGCGCAGCCCGGTGGGCGCGATCGGCGTGATGCAGATCATGCCGGCGACCGGCAAGGACATGGACGTGGGCGACATCACCCAGGCGGAGCCCAACATCAACGCGGGGGTCAAGTACATGCGCTACATGATCGACCAGTTCTTCGAGAACGAACCCATGACCAAGCTGGACAAGGCGCTATTCGCATTCGCCTCCTACAACGCCGGGCCCGGCCGGGTGGCGCAGCTGCGCAAGGAAGCGGCAAAACGGGGTCTCGACCCGAACATCTGGTTCCACAACGTGGAATACGTCGCCGCCGAAAAGATCGGAGAGGAGACCGTCACCTACGTGGCGAACATCTACAAGTACTACGTCGCCTACCGTCTGATCCTCGAGGCGCAGGAGGCGCGCAAGGAAGCGTTGGAGAAGGTCAAGGGCGAGCGGCGGTAGCTCTTCTGCGCCCCCCGAACCGGTGTCTTCGGGAGGGTCGAAGTGATGCTTGCTTCGCCCAGTGGGGCAGATTCGCGACCAGGGGCGTGCGGTCCGTCGATGCGTGCCGTCACCCGGCCGACGACTTTACACGCACCCCCGGTCGTTGCGGTTAGTTCAGCGCTTTGTCTTTCCAGAACTTCGTCCCGGCCACCGCGCCGCCGGCTTGCAGGCCAGCTTTGGTAAGGGTGTAGTACCGGCTCTGTCCGTAGGTGGCGCCCCCGCTGGCGCTGACGTTCTCTTTGCCAGTGCCTGCGCCTGCGACAGCGGTGCCGCTTGCCACCCAGCCTTTGTTCACGAAGTCGTTCATCTCGGCGGCGCTGCTGAAGACGATGAGAACTCTGGACTCGGCAAGGCCGGCCTGGATTCCCGCGCTCGCCTGCGCCATTTCCATGAAGGTGTCCTTCTTGGTTGCGTTGTCGTGAACCAATCCCTTCCCGCCCTGCCCGCCGACGACGAAGCTCAGGCCGTAGGTGGTGAATACCGCATACCCAGGGGCTTTCGTGACGTCGGCTTCGAGACTCGCCTGAGCTTTGTAGAACTCCTGCAGGCTAGTGGTGGCGACCTTGCGAATCTCACCCTGCTTCTTCTGCTTGTCGGTTTCCGCCGACGCCTGACCGGTCGCGAAGGCGAGGGTCAGGATGCTTGCTGTGATAAGTGCATGGAATCTCATGGACGAAGTCCTCTGGTTAGGGGGTTCGAAAACTCATCGGGGGTGGCCTCTCAGGGCGGATGTCCGCTCCCCGGGTTGTGGACGCACGCACGCTTTGAGCGAGCGAATTCTACCTGTAATACGGCTGCATTTGGTCCGGGACTCACGACCGGACCTCGATCGGACGGCTAACTTCACGCATTCCAAGCGGCGGATCTCGTTGCTCCACGGAGATAGCGCGGGCTATTAGTCATTCTTGAAGCAAGCGCCCGCGACGAGCGTTCCGATCATGTGAAGTCTGCGTCCTGCTACAACGGCGGCCGTTGATCCAGGTCAACCCGATTGCGTGCAGCACCTTTCGCGCGTCGGCCGTAGTGGCAAGCCGGGCTTTGCGTTACGCTGTTGGCCCAAATGGACCACGAACACCTTATCACCGGGTCGGCACGCGTCGTGGAGATGGCGGGTGTCGCCGTACTGCTACTCGGGGCCCTGTTTGCTGCGGGGGCCTTCGTCCGACGCCTGACGCGCCGCGCGGGCTTCGAGGACGCTTACCACGCTCTCCGGGCCGATCTCGGACGAGCGATTCTGCTCGGGCTCGAGCTTCTGGTGATCGCCGATATCATCGGGACGGTCGCCGTGGAGCCTACGTTGCAGAACCTCGCGGTGCTCGGGGTGATCGTGGTGATTCGCACGTTCTTGAGCTTTACCCTCGAGCTCGAGGTGAGCGGACGCTGGCCGTGGCAGCGCCCACACGACCCGCTGCAGCCGTCGCGTGGGACAAGCTGACCGCCTTCGCGTGCGATAGTGGCGACGATGACCGAGACTGGCGCATCCGATCCGGAGCTTGTGGTGCGCGTCGGCGACGTGCGGCACCTGTTCACCGCCCCCGACACCGACCCGCTGAGCCAACACGAGGGCGAAGTGATGGGCGAGCCGGCCTTGCTGCGCGTGGTAAGGGCACTGATGGCGGCACGCAAGATGAGCGGGGCACGCAAGCTCGTCGTGCTGCTGCCCGCCGACAAGATCGAGCCCGCGCTGGAAGAGCGCGCCCATGCCGCGCTCGTGCGCTATTGCACGCTGAAAATCGAAGACAACGAAGCACAGCTGCGGCTTGCGCGGCGCGAGGCAGCACGGCTGCTGGCGCGCGGGGCGCTGATATTGATGGTCTGTGTGGGGCTGTCTTCGGCTTTCCGCAGCGAGAGCTTCACCTTGCTGCCGCCGCTGCTAAGCAACGCGCTGGGAGAGGGGTTCAACGTGATCGGCTGGGTGATGCTGTGGCGGCCGGTGGAGGCGTTCTTCTTCAACCCGATCCCGATTCGCACTTCGATCTCGGTCCATCGGTTTCTCCAGTCGTTGCAGATCGAGCTCCGCGCACAGCCTCCCAGTTCGTAACGCGCCGGCAGACGATGTTGCAACCCACCACCCGTGCTCGTTATCGGGTTCAATGCACCAGACGAGAGAACCGTGAATAGGGCCTTCGCCGCGGTAACCATGGGTATGATCGCCTCGCTATGCGCGCTGGTCGCGCCGGCGGCGCTCGCCAAGCAGGCCCATAAGCCCAAGGCCAATCGCATCGAGATCGCGTACGTCGAACCATCCGATCCCGCTCACCGGCAAATCTACGAGCTGCTCAAAGAGCGCCGCGTCCTCGAGCGGTTCAAGGTCGCTCTGAGCCCGCTCAGGCTTTCCACCAAGCTAATGCTCAAGACCGCAGGGTGCGAGGGGGAGTCCAATGCCTGGTACGACGACACCGAGCACAGCGTGACAGTGTGCTACGAGTACCTCGAGGAGGTGTTGCGCAACGCCCCGGAGGCCACGACGGCGAGCGGCGTCACTCGCTTAGATGCCATCTTCGGACCCACGGTCGAGGTGTTCCTGCACGAAGTCGGCCACGCGGTGTTCGACCTGCTGAAGGTTCCGATCTTCGGGCGCGAGGAGGACGCCGCGGACCAGCTGGCCGACTACCTGTTGCTGCACCTGGACAGCGAGATCGCTCGACAATCCATCACCGGCGTCGCCTATATGTACGGTCGCGAGATGCAGCAGCCGCAGACGCCCGGGCTGCAGAAGTTCGCCAACGTCCATGGACTGTCGGCGCAGCGCTTCTACAACACCCTGTGCATGGCCTACGGCTACGATGCAAAGCTGTTCGGGGACGTGCTGGAGAAGGGCTACCTGCCGGAGTCTCGTGCGGAGGACTGCGCCGCCGAGTACCGGCAGGTCGATTACGCCTTCAGGCGCTTGATCGCCCCGCACATCGACGAGCGCGTGCGGGCCAAGGTGCAGCCCAAGCGGCAAGCCAGCCCTGTAGGGAAGCTCTAGCCTTGCGTGCGCCGGCGCTCAGTACGAGCGGATCTTCCAGCCGTCCGCGGTCTTGCACAGCGTGAAAGTCGAGCGATTGCTGCGCCCTGCGGCGGAGTTCTCGATCTGGATCATCCGGCAGCGCAGGCCGGCATCGGTGAACGTCGAGCGCGGCGTCAGGTCCCCGTGCGCCTGCGTCTTGGGGTTTTCCCAGTGACGCGTTTCGCCGTCTGGCGCGTTGTCGAGCGTCGCAAACAAGTCGGTCTCGAGGATGCGGATGTCCTCGGCCGTCATGTGCGCGATCGGCATCTCGTCGGTGAACAGGATGTTGACCGCCAGCGCCGGCCAGGCACCGATAGCCAACCCCGCCAGGGCGACGTAGCGGGTTAGAAGCGACACGCAACGAGCGGACATGTCCCGTATGCTATCAGGGTTCCCGGCGAGCCGAGTGCGCATACAGGCCACCCAGTCAGTCTGGCCGGTTTGATCAATGTTATTGATGCTTCAACTGAGCTGAGGATGACCCATGAACGCTGAACAAACCAGGCTGGAAGAGGCTCGAGCGCAGAAGACCGAGTGGAAGAAGTGGGGCCCTTACCTGAGCGAGCGTCAGTGGGGAACGGTGCGCGAGGATTACAGCGAGAACGGAGATGCCTGGAACTTCTTCACCCACGATCATGCGCGATCGCGGGCGTATCGCTGGGGCGAAGATGGTTTGGGAGGGATCTCCGACGACAAGCAGCGGCTGTGTTTCGCCCTTGCGCTGTGGAACGGCAAGGATCCCATTCTCAAGGAGCGCCTGTTCGGGTTGACCAATAGCGAGGGCAACCACGGCGAGGACGTCAAGGAATACTACTTCTACCTCGACAGCACGCCGACCCACTCGTACATGAAGTTTCTCTACAAGTACCCGCAGGCCGCGTATCCCTACGCCGAGCTGGTGGAAACCAACCGGCGAAGAAGCCGCAACGAGATGGAGTATGAGCTTCTGGACACCGGCATCTTCAAGGAGGATCGCTACTTCGACGTGTTCGTCGAGTATGCGAAGGATGGCGCCGAGGACATCCTGATCCGGATAACCGTCACGAATCGAGGGCCGGAGCAGGCCGAACTGCACGTGCTGCCCACGCTCTGGTTCCGCAACGACTGGGCGTCCTGGGTGACCCGCCCCTCGGCGAAGCCGATGCTGCGGAAGATCGACGGACCCGCGGGCACGAGTGCAGTGGCCGCGACGCAGGCTGTGCTGGGTGCTTACCATCTGTACTGTGAAGGCAATGCGCCGCTCCTGTTTACGGAGAACGAAACCAACCACGCGCGGCTCCACCTAGACTATCCAGACACGGGCCCGTATCTCAAGGATGGCATCAACGACTGTGTCGTTCAGGGTCGCCAAGACGCGGTGAATCCCGAGCAGCGCGGTACCAAGGCCGCGGCGCATTACCGGCTGAAGGTCGGCCCCGGCCAGTCGGCGACGGTGCGGTTGCGCCTCACTGCCCAGGCCTCGCCCGAGTCGGGCAAGCAGAGTAAAGCTGGCTCTTTGCCGTTCGGACAGGCCTTCGACGAGATTTTTGCCGCCCGCCTGCGGGAAGCCAACGAGTTCTACCGCGCACTGACCCCGCCATCGGCTTCGCCCGATGCAGCCAACGTGATGCGGCAGGCGATCGCCGGCATGCTCTGGTCCAAGCAGTATTACTACTGGGACGGAGACGCGTGGCTGGAGGAACACGACGCCCACCCGCTGCATCACGGCAGCCGCAGTTTCCGGAACCGAGATTGGTTCCACATGATCAACGACGACATCATCTCCATGCCCGACAAGTGGGAGTATCCCTGGTACGCGGCGTGGGACCTCGCTTTCCACACGCTACCGATCTCGATCGTGGACCCCGACTTCGCCAAGGAGCAGATGCAGTTGATGCTGCGCGGGGTGTACCTCCACCCCAGCGGCCAGCTCCCCGCCTACGAGTGGAACTTCAGCGACGTGAACCCGCCGGTCCATGCCTGGGCCACTCTGTTCCTCCACCGCACGGAGCAGGCGCTGCGGGGCGAGATGGACGTCGATTTTCTGAAGGCCGCGTTCAACAAGCTCCTGCTGAACTTCACCTGGTGGGTGAATCGCAAGGACCGGTTCGGCAAGAACGTCTTCGAGGGCGGGTTTCTCGGCTTGGACAACATCGGCGTCTTCGATCGCAGCGCGCCGCTTCCCACCGGCGGCTATCTGGAGCAGGCCGACGGGACGGCGTGGATGGCGTTGTTCACGCAGAACATGTGCGAGCTCGCCGTCGAGCTTACCGCCCATGATCCTGCCTACGAGGACATGGTCGTCAAGTTCATCGAGCACTTCCTCTATATTGCCGCCGCCATGAACAGGCCCGGGCAGGACGGCATGTGGGACGAGGAGGACGGCTTCTATTACGATCTCTTGAGGCTGCCCGACGGCAGCGCGACGCGGCTCAAGGTGCGCTCGATGGTGGGGCTCCTGCCCCTGTGCGCCACGACAGTGGTCGAGGAATGGCAGCGCCAGCGTGTTCCGCGGGCCGTGGCCAGGTATGCAGCCCGCGTGCGCCAGATGCCGGAGCTCAAGGAGTCGATCCATCCCACTGGCCCAGGCCATCTCGGGGTGGCCGAGCGAGGCATCTTCGCGATGGTGACACCGGAACGGCTGCGCCGGGTCCTGTCCAAGACGCTCGACGAGAACGAGTTCCTGAGTCCCTACGGTATTCGGTCGATTTCCAAGTTCCACGCGGAGCATCCATATGTGTTCCACGTCAACGGTGAGGAGTACCGGGTGGATTATCTGCCCGGGGAGTCGAATACGGGGATGTTCGGCGGCAACTCCAATTGGCGCGGGCCGGTCTGGATGCCGGTCAATGTCTTGCTCATCCGGGCACTGCTGAACTTCTACGCGTACTACGGCGACGACTTCAAGATCGAATGCCCGACCGGTTCCGGCAAGCTGATGAACCTCTTCGAGGTAGCCAAGGAGATCTCGGATCGGCTGACGCGCATCTTCCTTCGGGATGGGCAAGGCCGGCGGCCAGTCTACGGTGGAACGGAGAAGTTCCAGACCGATGCGCACTGGCGCGACCACATCCTGTTCTACGAGTACTTCCATGGGGACAATGGCGCGGGGCTCGGTGCGAGTCACCAGACCGGCTGGACCGGAGCGGTGGCGAAGCTGATCCAGCTCTTCGGATCGCTCGATGCGGAGAAGTTGCTCGCGGCCGGAAAGGGTGCGGCCTTCGTCCGTGGAAAGTAGCAAGGCCAACTGTAGAAATGCAGGCCTTGCCCGCTCCGCCTCCGCTCTAACAGATCAACACACGCGTGTGGTTGACCGACCTGCCGGGTGAGAACTGCACAGGGGTCTGTCGTGCTCGTGCACGGCCGGGACCCGTACTTCCCTGGCTGGCCCGATACGCTTCAGCTCAACTACGGGAATCCCGCCACGCAGGAGGCGATGATTGGCGAGCTGCTTAAGATCGCCGGCCAGTGTGACGGCGTACGCTGCGACATGGCGATGCTCGTCTTGCCGGAAGTCTTCGAGCGCACCTGGGGAATTCCGTCGCAGCCATTCTGGCCACAGGCAACCCGGCGCGTGCGCGAACAATTCCCTGAGTTCACCCTCATGGCCGAAGTCTACTGGGACATGGAATGGACTCTGCAGCAACAGGGATTCGATTACGCGTACGACAAACGCCTCTACGACCGGCTGCGGGAGAAACATGCGAAACCGGTGCGCGAGCGTTTCCACGCGGACCTCGATTATCAGAACAAGTTGGCTCGCTTTCTCGAAAACCACGACGAGCCACGGGCGGCCGCCGCCTTCGCTTTGGATGTTCATCAGGCGGCGGCGGTCATCACGTTCCTGTCACCGGGGTTGCGCTTCTTTCACCAGGGGCAATTCGAGGGGCGCAGGAAACGCATCCCACCGCATCTGGTTCGAAGACCGGATGAACCCATCGACCAGACGCTGAAACAGTTCTACGATCGCCTGCTCAACGTCCTGCGCCATCCGGTCGTTCGCAACGGCCAGTGGCAACTGTTGGAATGCGCTCCCGCATGGGACGGCGATTGGACGTGGGATTGTTTCATCGCCTCGCTATGGTGTGGAGAAGGAAGCGAGCGGCGACTCGTCGCCGTCAACTACGCGGAGAACCAGAGTCAGTGCTATGTGCGCCTCGCGCTTCCGGGCCTGAAGGGCCGCGCAGTGCGATTCACGGATCTGACGAGTCCTGCCAGCTTCGATCGCGACGGCGATGATCTCCTTTCGCGCGGGCTGTTCCTGGACATGGGCCCGTGGGGCTATCGGGTGTTCGAGATGATCCCGTCGTGAAGCTCGCGGATCATCCAGCCCGGTCTTCTGTCCCTCTCCTTGATCTAACGCAAAGCCTAGATGTCGTGATGCGGCAGCATCTAGGTGCTGAGCGCAGGCAGAACTACGCTCGATAAATCCGTCCAGGAACCAATGAGACTTGGAATACAGTGAGCCATGACTACTCCTTCCCGATACTTGCGCACCCCGCTACTCCTCGCAACCAGCTTGGTCGCGCTCTCCAGCGTCCTTAGCCATGGGGCCGGGCGCGACGGCCAGGATTACGTGATCGACTCCCAACGCGCCTCTCCGCGCACAGGCCTGCTCAAGCAGTGCATCCGCACGGGCATGCCGGACGCCGGGTCAGAGGCTGAGGACTGCACGGGTCGCGCGCGCCCCGCGACTGCAGCGCCACAGCTCAGCCCACCACCCGCGCCAGCGGCGCCGCCGCCGGCGCCTGCGCCCGTGGCGGAGCGTGCGGCCCCCGAGCCCGTGCCCCACTATGAAGAGGAAACGACCCCGCTGCGCGACGATGGCATCGTCGGCAGCCGAGTCAACCCGAACTTCGAAGCCGAGCAGGCTGCCGCACTAGCGGCGATGGCTGCGAAGCCATTGACGACGAGCGTCGCGCGCGTCACGCTCAGCGCGGAGACTAGCTTCGACCTCGGGCAAGCGGTGCTGCGCTCGGCCGCCCGCACCGAGCTGGACCGATTTGCAGCAGAGCTGAGGCCGATGGATTACAGCGCGGTGCGCGTGGTCGGGCACACGGACCGCACCGGCGGCCGGCAGGCCAACCAGGAGCTCTCGCTGCGCCGTGCGCAAGCAGTGAAGGACTATCTGATCGGCCAGCGGATCGATCCGGAGCGGATTCAGGCCGAGGGGGTCGGTTCGGTTCAACCCGTCACAGGGCCGCAGGGCTGCCAGGGCCTGAAGAAGCAGGCCCTGATCGATTGTCTGCGACCCGATCGGCGGGTGGAGATCGAGGCACGAGCCGACAAGATGGTGCGTCAATAGGTCGTCGATTCGGGTCACCAATCCAATGTCATCGTGGCCGCATCAAGCGGCCAGATGACGCGGGATCTCAATCTAAGCAGAATAATCGACATGCGCGCAGCCGCCGTTTTCCTCGCCCTGTTCCTGGCGTCGAACATCGCCTTCGCCGACAAGGCAGACCAGCAGCGCCAAGAGATCCAGAAGATGGAGAAGGACACCCTCGCCAAGCTCTACAGCGTGCAACCCTCAGCCAAGCGCGCGGTTGAAGGAGCCGCGGGCTATGCCGTGTTCAGCAACTTCGGCATGAAGATCCTGTTCGCGGGCGGCGGCAGCGGCAAGGGTGTCGCGCTCGACCGCAAGACCGGCCAGCGAACCTACATGAAGATGGGCGAAATACAGGCGGGCGTGGGGATGGGGGTGAAGAAGTTTCGGATCGTGTTCGTGTTCGAGAGCCCGGACAAGCTGAATGCGTTCGTCCATCAGGGCTGGGAGTTTGGCGGCCAGACCACTGCGGCAGCCACGACCGGCGACCAGGGTGCCGCACTGCAGGGCGCCATGTCGGTGTCGCCCGGAGTGTGGATGTATCAGCTCACCGACCAAGGGCTTGCCGCGGAAGCCACGGTCAAGGGCACGAAGTACTGGAAGGATACGGACCTCAATTGAGACGAATCCTGGCGAGGATTTGCAACGCCGTATGGCGTCGATCCTCGCCGTCTGTTGTTGCGGAACTCGTAGATGTCCGGCACGTTAGTTCGTGAACAGGATGTCGACCGCCAGCACCGAACAGGCACAGCGCCTGTCCGCCGGATACTCGAGCGCGGAGACGGCAAGCCAACGCTTCCTGCTGAAAATCATTCGCGCTGGCGGGGCACGGATTTCCCCTTCAGCGATGAGGGAGGTGTGCCCTCG
>Ga0335070_10000463_pt1 | contig 45117 bp, 48 predicted proteins | sample Lox_Sample_13_FD_206722 | JGI IMG/M metagenome (GOLD analysis project Ga0335070, IMG submission 206722) | Soil microbial communities from Loxahatchee National Wildlife Refuge, Florida, United States - Lox_Sample_1.3 | ecosystem: Environmental > Terrestrial > Soil > Wetlands | place: USA... | reverse complement strand
TGAAAGCGAACCCCACGATGACAATCAGGGACAGAACTAATGTTGCATTTATCCGGGTATTGCGCGATTCCCCTGGGATCATAAATATCCTTTTGAGCGATCAGGCGCGGTATACAGTCCGCTGATTCTATATTTCCCACTGCTGGGGATTGTACCACATTGTTCCCGGCCACAAAATTGGTTCTTTTGGCTGCCCCTGGCTTCCCTGGTCCACCAAGAGTACGCGCGCCGTGGCCCGTTGGGACCGCGGGCGTCCGGGTTCCTTGACCGGCCATTGTGAGCCAGGTACAATTCGAGCCTCTCTTTGCAGTGCTTCGCCGGCTCAAGTAAAAATCCACAGTGAACGTGAAGAAGGAGGTTTTGTAAGAATTGCTGAGCTGAGAAAGGGGTGGGAAATGTATAGTATAATCATTTCCACTATCTGAACGCATGCGGGCGTCGCCAAGTGGTAAGGCATCAGCCTTCCAAGCTGATATTCGCGGGTTCGAATCCCGTCGCCCGCTCTGTTTTTCCCGGTCTATTAAGTCTGGCGCATCCAGGTCGATGCGCCGGTTTTTTTAAATAGAAACAATTGCGTGGAGAGGCGTCAGCTCGCCGGTTCGGCGATCACGAACAGGCGTCCCCACGAGGGGATCCCGTCGCGGGTGATGCAGGTCTGAAAGGTGACCTGGCCCGCGGTGGTATATTCGCGGACAAAGACGTCCGCGGCGGAAACATTTTCGTCCGTGGCCAGGTCGACGAAGCGGCTGCTGGTGCTGGTTGGATCCAGGGCCTGGTACTGGTCGATGCGGCTGACGTGGAAGCGCGCGATCTGCCCATCCCCGTAGACGATATCTACCTCCTCGCCGGCCTGGAGCTGGAAGAACTCGCTCCCTGCCAGGTCGTTGTGGGCCAGCAGGCCGATCACCTGAAAAGAGGAGGCCATCTCGAACTGGGTGGCCACCCCTGGGCGGCTTTCGACGTAGTAAGGGCTGTTGGCCGGCTGCTGGATCACCGGCAGGGCGAGGATTCCAGCCACGTACACCCCACGCACGACGTCCGCCTGCCCGTCCGCTACCTGGTTGGTGAGCTGCTCGAGGGGAGACTGTGTGTCGGGAGGGGCGGCGACCGGGCCTTGCGCGACCAGCGGCAGGTAAACTTTATGCCTGCACTCGGGTTCCGCCGCTACGGTCGTGACCGGTCCCTGGAAGAAGCCCAGGGTGAGGCTGAAGATGACGGAGATCAAAAAGCAGAAGCGCCGCATGCCAGAACCCTCCTGACAAGAGCACCTCCGCTGGATCGCGAACGCAAATGGAACCCCCTACCGGCGGGGCCATCGTTTTCGGGAACCTGGCAGTCGTAACCGTCCACCCCTGGGACGGCGGTAGACCCATGGCTTTGCGTCCCCGGCTTTCGCCGGGTTTGCCCTTGTCGAACGACATCAGTTGTCTTGCCCCGGGGGAGAGCCGGAGCGATTACGAAAAAAGTGGTTTTCTCCTGCTTCTGATATCGGCCGTTCCAGTTGAGCCTGGAGGCCCGCGCGCGTAAATTTCGCGTAAAAGAAGGGTGAAGATGGTATAATCCCAGTGCACTCGCCAGGGCCCGTAGCTCAGTGGCAGAGCGCGCGGCTCATAACCGCTTGGTCGTAGGTTCGATCCCTACCGGGCCCACAGGAGTAGTGATCAGAAAAAACCGCCATGATTGGCGGTTTTTTATTAGTCAGCACTAGAGAAAAAGAACCGGACTCAAGGTTGCAAGACATTGGGCAGGTAAGTATAGAGTTGAAGTTTTGCCCTGAATGCCAGATCCTCTGCAAATGTACTCCAGGCTTCGCTCGTCCACTGGGTCGCATCAGAGCCATTGTTTAAGTAGTAAAACTGCCCCCCAGTGTAAGCAGTATTGCTGGGAAGGGCGCCCCACTTGCCATTGGAATTTGGTTGGCCAGGGTCTTTTGAAGTGCTGGCAAACAAAATATACTGCTGGCCTCCTTTCAAGAATAATCCATCCGGGATATTAAAAACAACCTCCTGGAATGTTGTGCTGATTTGCGTGTTCATCGGCGGACTCGAGAAAAGCGGTGCTCCTGTGGCCTTTGTGCCATCCCAGGCGAATACATACCCGCGGAAGATCGTGGTGTTCGGTTCGAATATATAAAACGAGAACTGGAATAGTTTGCCAGATCCCGGCATTGTAATCGTCTGTCCGTAAGTAGCTGTGTTGGGCACTCCAAAGAAACTGATAAACGTCGATCTGTTCCAGTTCAGCGTTGTGTCGATGCTCGCTGGCCTTACGAGTATGGCTTTGAATGCCAGATCCTCTGCAATTGTACTCCAGGCTACGCTCGCCCACTGGGTTGCATCAGAGCCATTGTTTAGGAAGTAAAACTGCCCCCCAGTGTAAGCAGTATTGTTTGGGAGGGCGCCCCACTTGCCAGCATCTGGTGGTTGGGCGGGGTCTTTTGAAGTGCTGGCAGCTAAAACATATTGCTGACCCGCATTCAATACGACTCCACTCGGGATGTAAAATACAACCTCTTCGAAATTTGTGCCTTGCGTGGTAGACATTGGCGCACTCTCGAAAAGCGGATCTCCTGTAGCCTTTGTGCCATCCCAGGCGAATACATACCCGCGGAAAATCGTAGTGGTTAGTTGCTTCATGTAGAATGAGAACTGGGTCAGTGTAGCAGTTTCCGTCATTGTGAGCGTCTGACCGTAGGTGGCTGTGTTGGGCATTCCAAAGGAACTGATATACGTAGCTCCGTCCCAGTTCGACGTAGTGTCGATGCTCGGTGGCGTCGCGGCCGCTACATCCGGGGCCATGTTGTTTCGCGGAGTCGAGCCGTTCGGAGCGACTGGCGTGGTTTCAACGCTCGGGGCCGGTGTTGTTTCAAAGATTGGGGTCGTTGAGTTCGGGACGACTGGCGTTGGGTCGATACTCTGAGCCATCACATTCGCGACAACCCCGTTGATTTTCGGCGTGCCAGATTGGAAGCCCAGGGCGAGTACGATCACCAGCGATACGGAAAAAACTGTGATTCTTCTCATCATGATTCACTTCTCCTTAAGGTAAGGTATTTGAAATGACGCCAAAGATGATTCGAAAAAGCTGTTTCTTTATTCCCGAATTTTAAAGAGCGAGGTCCCTATCCAATTTGTCTGAATATTCGACAATCGTCAATCTCCCTCCACTTTGTCTCTTCCAGTCCTGATGCTTTCCTATAAGTATAGACATTTTCGACTCAAGATCAAGAAGATCAAGAAAATGGAAGAGCAGTGCACAGAGATCAGGCATCAGTTACCATAAAAACCGCCGGCGCAGGCGGCTTTTTTACATCTTAACCCAGGCATTAAGCGAGAGAACCACTAATCAGCCGATACTCCCCCGGCATAAGGCTGTGTTTTTACCGGTACAGGGATGATGAGAGGCGTTGGTTCGTTGTGTTGGTGCTCATCCGGTGGTGCAATGTTTTCGGTTAATCTTAATTCCAGGAGCGCCTGGAGAAAGGCCAGCGTAGACTCTGCGCCTTGGTTTTCGTTAGCCCGGTCAGGGTGTAATCCATCCCGGCAGCCGCCGGTGGTTGGGTCGTATACCGGAAGGTGTAAATCATTGCGGCCGAGAAACCATTCGAATGCACGCCGGGCTTCTTGATACCATCTTTTTTTCCCAGTAATCCGGTGGGCTTCAAGACAGGCAGAAACCATGGCCTGCGCCTCTACAGGTTGTTGATCGAAACGGGCGCGTTCGCCATCCTTTGGATAAAAGCCGTTAGAACCGATCGGGACAAAATGCATACCTCCCGTATCTGCGTGCTGTAAATACACCAGCCAATTGAGCGACTCGAGCCCTGCTTCGGCCATCGTGGTATTTTGCATGGATTGGCCAGACAGCAGCATGGCGTGCGCCAGGGCGGCATTGCAATAGGTCAGTTGGTGTTCGAACCAGAACCATCCGTCCACGCGGTTGTTCTGATAGAGATCCAATAACCTGCCTGCCAATTCCTCCTGGACCTGGCCTGCCCGCCGGTCGCCGGCAAACCGCCCCAAATACTCGTGTATGCCAAGCAATGCGAATGCCCAGGCACGCGGGCTGGTGGTTTCCAGGATGCTCAGCAAGGACAGTTGAAACATTCGTCCCGCCATGTTTTGAAGCGTTGACACGTTCGAACGCCCCAGTACCGTGCCTAACGCCCACAAGGCCCGACCGTGGCTGTCGTCCGAGCCGGTTTCTTCCAACCAATTGCGCTGATAATCCATAAAGTTGCGGAACCGCCTGGTGTCCGCATTGAAAGCATACCAGGTAAAGGCAAGATAGCGGGTAGACAGTCTGGCTGCCTCGTGGCTGCCCAATTCTTCGAGCAGCGTGCTCACCAATAATGCGCGCGCGTTATCATCTGTGGAATATCCCTCGCTGTAGTTTGGCACGGTGAAAACAGAATGCTGCAGGATGCCAGTCCCATCCGTCAGGTTGTGTAAGTGGTCCAAATTGAGCGGGGGCAATTCTCCGGCGCTTTTATCCAACGGTTTGACAGCAAATTCGACCTGCACGAACTGGTGTCGCTCGTCACGGGCTCGTTCAAAACTTTGCATATACCGGCGTGCAACCTGTGGCCAGACCATATCTCGTCCAAATAGATAGGCGCGTTTGCGCATGGCATGGCGCTTTGACTCATGATCTAGCAGATCGATGACCTGATCGGCCAACGCCTGTGGATCGTGAAATGGGACCAACGCTCCGCGCTCCTCCGCGAGCATTTCCTCTGCGTACCAATAAGGAGTGGAGATGACTGCTTTGCCGGCTCCCAAAGTATAAGCAAGCGTGCCCGAAGTGATCTGTGCCGCGTCCAGGTATGGGGTAATGTAGATGTCGGCTGCGCTGATGAACTGAACGAGCTCTTCCAGATCCACAAACCGGTTATAAAAGATCACATTGCCTTCCACACCTTTCTCGTGGGCCAGCCATTGCAAGGATAACCGGTAAGATTCCCCGTCTTTTTGGATGACGTGAGGGTGGGTTGCTCCAACGATGATGTACACCACATTTGGATATCTTGCCAGGATAGCGGGTAGGGCACTGATCACATTCTCGATGCCTTTATTTGCAGAAAGCAATCCAAAGCTAAGAAGAACGCTTTTCCCTTCCACACCAAACAAATCCTTATGAAAGCTAGGGTCCATAAAGGGAACGTCGGGGATGCCATGCGGGATTAGATCGATCTTTTCAGGCGGTATGTGATAGATATCCTTCAGGAATTCTACGCCGCGCTGACTCATGACCACTACCCGGTCCGATAAAGAAGCAATCTCCTCCAGAACGCGCTGCTGGACCGAATCTGGATCCCGCAAAACGGTATGAAAGGTAGAAACGATGGGCATCCTTAGCTCACGCAAGAGGGTTAAAATGTAGCTCCCCGCTCGACCGCCAAAAATGCCATATTCATGCTGAAGCGACACCATATCCACATTATTGATGTTCAGAAAATCTGCCGCTCGACGGTAGGATCCAATATCTTTCTCGGTAAGCTCGAAACGGACGCGGGGAGGATACTCATAGCCTGCTTCATTGTCGTTGACCGGTAGGGCAATGCAAGAGGTATTTTTATACTCGTCGGCAAGAGTCTCACAGAGGTCAGTCGTAAACGTCGCAATGCCACAATGGCGAGGCAAATAATTACCGATAAAGGCGATCCGCCTGATAGGCGATTGGATAACTTGTTCCATTACACGCTTCTCCTGATTGATCACCTGTTTGGCAATATCTGGCACAAGATGAAAAGAGGCGGTCACCTGGGCCCCGCCTCTGCCAGAAACCGAAAGACAGGATCAATCCGTCCAATTAATGTGAGGTCATTTTGACAGATGTGTGAAGATCCATATGTAGCGATAGAAATCATAAAGAATTTTGCTATTAATGTCCCCAATAGGTCCTATTAAAAAACTAATAAAATGAATGCGCATATCTGGATTTCTCAACTCTTAAAACCAATACCGGATAAAGAGCTATAATCAATCTGTTAGATATAGAATCATCTCCACTATTCGTCTGACAATTCACCCCCCTTTCCCAAGCGAAGAGATGACTCTCTTTTCTACGCTTTTTTATGCACAAATTAATCCCAGATGGGCGGGTTGGCGCTCACGCGCGGTCCGATTTCAGGAAAAAATGAAAGAAACCGAGTTGGAGTTAAAGGAATTTCTGGAAGGGCATCCCCTTCTCCACCAAATCATACAAAACATACACCAGGTTGTTTGGGTGGTTGACCCGGGCTCCGGCCAGATCCTCTATGTCAGCCCAACTTTTGAGAGTGTATGGGGGGTCCCTTGCGAAATTTTTTATGCAGATCCATCGACCTGGATCCAGAGCGTTCATCCTGAAGATCAGATCCAGGTGCTGTCTGCCAAACTGGACGGCAGCCGCACATCCCTGCAGCAATCCTACCGTATTTTACAGCCTGATGGAAGCCTGCGGTCGATCTCCGCACAGACATTCCTCGTTCACGATGTGCAGGCCGGCGATCGATACCAGATCTGCATTGCCCAGGATATCACCGAACAGAGCCAGATCGATCGCAAGCTGCGGAAAGCCCTGGATCGATCTCGCGAACAGTTTACCCTCAGCCGGCGGATGAGCCTGGCGCGAGGACCGGAAGCCGTGCTCAACATTTTGATGTCAGCGGCCAAGCTGGCCGGGGCCAAACATGCCTTTGCCGCATTTTTTGGATCCAGAGAAGGTATTCCCTCCCATGAGCTGGATATCATCGCTGCCTGGTCATCCGAACGATTTCAATCCAATCCGGATGTGCAGGAATCCCGCGACCAAAGCAGCCTGATTGAGGAATTGGCTGTCCTGGATCTTTTCCATCCTTCAAAACCGGTCATCGTCACGGAAATCTCCAGGGATGAGCGTTTGTCGCTCCCGGTTCGAGATGCGCTGCTGGAACGGCAGATTCAGACCGTAGCTACTTTTCCGTTGGTAGCATTAGGCAATTGGTTGGGCTGCCTGCTGGTTTTTTTCCCGCAGCCCAATTTTTTTGAGGCGCTGGAGTTGCGCCATATCAAAGTGCTGGTCGATCAAGCCAGCATTACGTTGTACAACCTCCAATTGTTAAAGAAAGAAGAGGAATCGCGGCACGAGGCAGAGCAGGCGAACGAGATCAAGACCCGATTTTTGGCCATGATTTCGCATGAGCTGCGCACGCCTCTAACCTCGATCAAAGGCTTTACCACCACCCTCCTCGCCGAAGACGTGACCTGGGAACCTGAGGAACAGCGTGATTTCGTTCAGACGATTCACCAGGAGGCCAGCCGGCTCCAAGAGCTGATCGACCACCTGCTGGACCTCTCACGCCTGGAGGCGGGCATGCTGCCGATCGCCCTGGAGCGCCATTCTCTACAGGAGATCGTGTTGGATGGGCTGCCGCAATTTCGCGTGATGACCCAAAAACATGCCCTTTCCATTCGTTTGCCGATGGATCTTCCGCCCATCTCCGTGGATGCCAGGCGAGTGGGCCAGGTCCTGGTAAATCTGGTGCAGAATGCGGCTACATATTCCCCCCCTGGCACGGAGATTATCCTCACTGCGGAGGTGCGCGGTGAATTTCTACAGGTGAACGTCAGCGATCAGGGTCCTGGGATCCCCTTGGCGGACCGCAAACGGGTGTTCCAGGCATTCCAGCGCGGCGCTCTGGAAGAAAACAGCGCGGAAAAAGGCGCCGGTCTGGGGCTGGCCATTTGCAAAGGGCTGGTGGAAGCGCACGGCGGGCGGATTTGGGTCAGGAAGCAGTCTGCCCCGGGAACCACCATTTCTTTTACTATTCCCCTCGTTCCCGGGCTGATCGCCCACAATACGCAGGGAGGAGTTCTCAAAGGTCATGGGAAATATATTAATCGTCGAAGATGATCCCAACATTCGCAAGCTTGTCCGGGTCAACCTGGTCAAACGCGGATATACCGTCAGTGAGGCAGAGGACAGCCACCAGGCGATGGCACTCTTCCAGGGCGAAACGGTGGACCTGGTCCTGCTAGACCTGGTGATCCCCGGTCTTTCCGGGGTGGACGTTTGTGCCTGGATTCGCGCCCGGTCCGATGTTCCCATCATCGTGTTGAGCGCTCGTTCCGAAGAGGATCTGAAAGTCGCCGCGTTGGATGCGGGTGCGGATGATTATGTGACCAAGCCATTCGGGCAGGAAGAGCTGCTGGCGCGGGTGCGCGCTTTTCTACGCCGGTCCTATGCCCCTCCGAATATTCCCTCTACCCAAATTCGGATTGGCGAGCTGCAAATTGATCTGGAAGCCCGCAGGGTGATGATCGGAGAAGCTGATCTCCATTTGACCCGCACAGAATATGCCATCCTGGCGGAACTCGCTCGCCGCCCGGACGCCATTATTACCCATGATGAGCTGATCGCCCGGGTTTGGGGACCAGAATACCAGGGGTCGAACCACTATCTCCACAACTATCTCGGGCGTCTTCGCAAAAAGTTGGGGGTTTATGGCGCTCTCCTCGAGACTGTGTCCGGGATGGGGTATCACTTGAACGTGAAAGTTGGGTAGAAACAATTCTCCTCGATTCGAATTAATAGCAATTTAATAGATTTTATTCAGGACGTGGGGAGATCCGTCCTGTACTATAGGTATTGCCAAAACCAATCTTCAAACCAGAAAGTACAGGAAAAATGGAATCAAAAGTATATGTCGGAAATTTGTCTTATGATACGACCGAAGAAGATTTGCGCACGATGTTTAGCGAGGCTGGAACCGTGAGCGTTGTCGACGTTATCAAAGACCGCCAAACGGGGGAATCGAAGGGTTTCGCATTTATCACGATGGGCAGCCAGGTCGAGGCAGAGAAAGCCATCAGCCTGTTCAACGCAAAGGATGTAAACAACCGCGCACTCAAGGTCAACATGGCCAGGCCTCGCGAAGAACGGCCTATGGGACACGGCGGCTACGGCGGGCGATAAACCGGTCTACTTTCGAGCACGCACTGAACTGTATCGGGCCTGCTTTTACAGGCCCGATTTATTGTCGAGGGAAAACCTTTGACCACATTTTACGGACGGAAAAATGTACATGTCAACATTCAGCCGAACATTGGGCTGGATACCAGCGCCCGTCAGGGAGGCATCGAAATCCTCACCATTCTTCTGGCTGATGAGTCAGTTCTTTTTCTAAAAACGCGCCGCGCCTGTGACGATGCAAAGGAAACAGACATTCCCGGGCTGCGATCACTCTATGATACTCAATCCAAACAAATCACAGCCATTTCCAAGGAGATTACTGAAAGAATCCAGATCCTGGGCGGCTGGCAGCGGGATGGTTCCGAGGAATTATTTGACGTGTCCAGATTGGATGGCGAAATCTCCGCCGTGCCCGACATCGTGAATATTTTGGCCGACCATGAGGCATTTATTCGACTCTTGAGAGAGGATGCCCGGAAATGTTCCGAAGTCTATGAGGACCTGGGCACCTTTCATCTGCTGGTCAGTATTCTGCAGACTCACGAAAAGATGGACTGGCATCTCCGGTCCAGTTTTCTATCCGCACGGGTTGACGAAGAGAAATGAGTTACCGGCCATGCTAAAAATCATGTGGATGCTCAGGCTGCGATGGCTAAGTTTCCTGTTATCCATCTTGTTTACCGTGTTGACTGCTGCTATTGCGTATGGAAGCCAGGGCGTCGTGGGGGAATCGACATGGTCCTCCATTTTTGTTCGCCTGTGTGGATTTTTCGCAATGGCTAGTTGCACCGCCTATCTCGTATTAAATAAAAGGTTGGCTGGCCTTGGACCTTAGAATCTTTTTTTAACGTTTTTCTGGTACCCTCGGTCGACCAGCGCTTCCTGGTAACCTTGCGAACGCGGCCGTCTTCGGAAGGGTGGTCCCGGACATTTCACGCCGCTCCAAAGAATAGCCAATGGTCCGCTCTACTTTGCGTACCATCAGCAGATCCTCCTGGGTAATCAACGTCAACGCGGTGCCAAGCTTTGACATCCGGCCGGTACGTCCAGTCCGGTGAATATACGCCTCGGCCGTGTCTGGCATATCGTAATTAATGACGTGGGTAATTTGGGAGACATCGATGCCGCGGGAGGCGATATCTGTGGCAACCATCACCTGAACTTGCCCATTGCGAAATCCATCCATAACCTCCTGGCGCCGGTTTTGCGAAAGGTTTCCCTGCAAGGATTTCGCCGCCAGTCCGGCGCCGGCCAGTTGAAGGGCCAATTTTTTAGCCCGGTGCTTGGTTCGGGTAAAAACCAGAATCTGGCCGCTTCCCGCCTGAGAAATCAATCCCAGCAGAGTTTCATATTTCCGGTCCGGATCGATCGGGTAAACCGCGTGGCTGACTGTATCCACCGGGCGCCTTTCGCCGATCTCCACGATCACTGGTTTCCGGAGCAGGTCAGTTGCCAGCGTCCGGATCTCCGGCGGCATCGTCGCCGAAAAGAGCAGCGTCTGGCGTTGGAGGGGTAACGCAGCTAAAATTTTTCGGATAGAGGGCAAAAAGCCCATGTCAAACATGCGGTCTGCCTCATCCAAGATCAGCACTTCAACAGAGGCCAGGTTGGCCAGTTTCTGTTGCATCAAATCCAGCAGGCGGCCCGGGCAGGCCACCACGATTTCAACCCCTGCGCGCAAACCTTTCACCTGGGGTAGCTCGCTTACCCCACCATAAATGGTCATACTCCGGAGGCCGGTATCGCGGCCCAGAACCTGGATCACCGCGTGGGTCTGTTCGGCCAGCTCACGCGTAGGCGCCAGTATCAGGGCGCGCAGCCTCCCCCGCTGGCCGGTCAGGAGACGCTGCAACAAAGGCAGTACAAAAGCTGCCGTTTTGCCGGTCCCGGTTTGGGCCAGGCCCAACAGGTCGTGTCCTTCAATAATCGGCGTTATCGACTTACTCTGGATAGGGGTAGGTGTTGAATAACCGGCCGCATGAATACCCGCTTTGATCAGCGGATGAAAAGCAAATGAATCAAAACTCATACAAAGTCCTTCTTAGCCAAAAAGTAGAGCCAGGGCGAACCCAGCCCTTCCACCGAAAACAGATCAATTGTATCTATTTACCGGATGGAATTCAGTATACCATAGTTATCCACGCAACCCCGACCCCGGCAGCGCCCGTAGCCAATCATGAGCTTTCATTTAAGGGGCGGTAAGCCAGGATCAAGATGTGTTCTATGGGAAATTCATCCTCCGATGGTTGAATCTTAATACGATCGCGCCATTTTTCCCCGTTGACGGTAAAGGTAGCCGCCTCGGATATTTCAAATCCCAATCTTCCGAGGACTTCGCGAAATTCCGCTTCTGAATAATATTGGTAGCTCTCGAAGCGCTCCTTTTCCCACAGGACCTTCCGGACAAAAATCGACTTGGTAATATACCGCGTGAAGTCTCGGCGGGACATCTCCACAGTCCAGGCCGTATCCACCTCACGATACCGGATTCGAAATGGGTGATACTGCCGGACGAATAACTCGAATTCCTCCCGCGCTTGATCGCTGAGAAATTGAATTTGAACCTTCTGGCTCGGGTCTCCGGAAGGTTCCAATCCATCGAACACAACCAGATACCCTCCAGGGGATACACAAGTTTTTATACCGAGAAGAGCCTGCTCAACCCGTTGTTTGGCAAGCGGGACATCGATCTCTCCTGTTTCCGGAGAATACCCCGCTGAAAACACTTCGTGCAAAGCATTAACGAGCAGCACGAGGTCAAATTTGCCCAGTTCCTCAAGGACGGCAAGCTCGGTAAAATCCCCTTCCACCCATCCCATCCCAGGGTAGTTTTGCCGGCATCGCATAAGCGATCGAGGATCGTGGTCTACCCCCACAGATGAGCGGATATCACACACTTGAAAATGGGCATCGAGGAGCGACCCAATGATTTGGCCCTCTCCGCAACCCAGCTCCAACACACGCAACGGCCGCTGCTGAGCCTGGGCATGCTTGCGAATCAGGCGTGAAGCAGCCAGGATCGCAGCCCGCTTTCCTAAATTTTCGATCGGGCGCAGGCGTGTTTCCCAGTAAAATTCCCAAAAATCCTCTAATTCTTGAGCGATGATTGGGGTGTGAGCCTCATCGATTTTTTGCCCTTCTTTTTTCAATCCTGAAGAGTAGCTGCCTTTCACCAGTTTCTCCAATCGGAGCTATAATGTTTAGAAGACTCGACTCTATTCTAGCGTTTTTCTTGTGCTTCAGTTCCCTGCAAAACTTTCCATCTGGGAGCATTGCGGCTCGCGTGGATGGATGATATTGGCAGCGAACGGGAATGCTTGGAATTAACCCCAGATAGGAATTTATGGATATCCAATCGAAAACAGTGGTTTCCGGACTGGCCCCCAACCAGAGAACAGTGATTCTGGACGTAGGGAAGGTATACCTGGTCAGCCCAATCAACGAACGAGATATGCAAAACCGCGGGCGGACGTGCATCCTGCTGGAATTTGTTCCCTACTCCTACGATAAACCCGAAGACATCCTGGCCCTGGTTAAATTCACCGACACCAACCGCCAGGGACGCGTCGAGCTGGAAGACCTGGTTCCGGTAAGTTGATTTTTGACGCCCATTTTCTCCCCGGATAGCGCCGCCCGGCTTTTGAAAAGCGGCGTTCTCCTCATTTTTTAGATTTTTTATAGGTCCGGCAGGGACATTGATAGGAAAATTTGTTATGCTGATTTGATGAAGAGTTGCGCCTTATAGATTGCAGGAAAGGGAGTTCAAACATGGAAAATGCTGAATTGAATTCGCTGCTATTCAGAAACCGGCTATTTTTTCGGTGGAGCGAGGTGACGAGTGTCTGGAAATTGTCTCCCCAAAAGGAGGCCGATGGTCCCTCTGGTCACAGCTACAGCCATGATGCAGCCAGCCTTGAACTGGCTCAGGCTGCTGCAATCGAGTTTCTGAAAGCCCTGCCACCCAGGGAATACGATATATCCAGCGATCGGACTGAACTGGACTCCCTGCTGAACAAATACAGGTTAACTTTCAACTGGGCAAACCCCGGTCTAAAGTGGTGGCTCGTGGGTCAGAACAAGGGCAGCAATGCCCTTTGCAGGACAAATCCGCAGTTCGCGAAGGATATCGAAACAGCCAAGGAGGATGCTGTGAACTATATCCGGACGATATATGAGCCATCTTTCATTTTGGCGGAGGGTCTATGAACGAAACTCAAGAATTGACCTGGACACAGCTGATGAGGCTTGAGCCCAGGCTGGGTCAGCTCCATCTCGACTGCAGGTTTGCCGACCATAAGGATCCAAATGGTTTTGATGCCGACCTGGCCTGGAATGGCTCGGCGGCTTTACCTGGATTGAAGCACAGGTTGGCCCTTCTCGTTGGCATAAACGCTGAGGGGCAAGATTCGCGATTAAGGTCCAGCCAGGCCTATGATCTGGCCAGCGCGGAATGCTATCAGGCCCTACCGCCCAACCGGGATGCCGTATAAATAGTTTTGCCCGATGTAGCGTAAGTAATTTTGCGCTCTTATAGGCGTAGGTCGGTTTGTTCCACCTTTCCTCCCATTGAGCCGGCCAGAAGAGAATCGAGTGGGATCATCTTGTAATCGAAACGAAACCCCTGGCTTCGATCAAAAAATTCTTTTACGACTGTTTCAGTATCAGCCATCGATAGATTGATCGGAAGATATTCCTTGATGTAATTATAGATATCAGAGAAAAACCTTTCTTTACTTGGGCTGAAGAAGGTGAGGAGTCGGCTGTGATCTGCATCGATCACTACACCGAGAAGAAACCATTTTGGCAAAGCTCCTGTCTCAACCAGGATCTGCTTACAAAATTCGATCAAGGATGATAGATCCATACCCATTCCACTGGACAATTCCTCTCCGCTTTCTTTGCTTCTTGCCTGGATCTCCATATCGGAGGTGTTTCCTCGAGCGATGAGTTCATCGATAGGAAATTGGCCATTTTGGTTCAAGAAAAATCCCTTTTTTACCGGGCTATGCACATAGATCATACGCAGCTTCCGCCTTCCACCCACAAATCAGAACCGGGCCATTGTTTCACTTTGTCGTTAGAATATTTGTATATGCGATCGAGGTCGCTAAAAATCATCAAAGCCTATCTCGCAAACCGACAGGCTTTGATGTGTCATCACAATTCCCAATTCACTTGTGAACAAACTATGCGATCCAATTGTGATTGAACAACTGGATCTGGTTTTTGATCCATTAATACCGCTGACCGCCGCCTCGCTTATGCGTGTTGCTGCGGTAGCCGCCTCTTTGATTGCCGCCAAAACTATCCTCGCGTGGTCGAGCGATGTTCACGGTAAGCTCCCGGTTCCCCAGGCTGTGCTTGTTAAATTGTTCAATGGCCTTGTTTGCTTCCCCCTGGCTGTTCATGGTGACAAATGCGAACCCTTTCGAAGTTCCTGAGTAACGGTCTTTGATCAGCGCAACTTCATTGACTGTCCCGGCCTGTGTGAAAAGTGTCCGCAGCTCGTCCTCAGTAGTATCATAGGACAGGTTTCCAACATAAAGTTTTATTTCCATCCAAAATCATCCTTTATCCGATACAGGTACGTATCACGAATGGTTTTCAAGTGAGAGGCGTTCAACTTTTCGACATCTGGCACTTGAGTAAAGTGATTGGGGAGAAATAAAAACCTGCCATCTTGCGAAGCAGATGGTAGGTCATCATCCTCTCGTAACGATAAAAATATTGTACCATAAAACTCCGGATTTCTCGGGCCGTTTGCCAACGGTCGCACGCCTTTCTTGAAGGCCTGGGTTTATTCGCGGGGGGCCGGGGTTTCGCGGCCCAGGAATTTCCATAAAGACTTCAGCCAGTTTTTATTGTCACCCCTCCCCTTTCTCAGTATAATTAATTCAGGCAATATTGATCTAATAACTATAGCGAGGGAATGGTTCGCGATCCACAGAGGTAGGAGGGTTCCATGGAGATCAGAGTATCGCAAGAGCAGGGACGGGTGCCGGTGACGGTTTTCCACATCGAGGGAGATATCGCGGCGGGTACGTACGAAGTGCTCGAGGCGCAGGCCAAACAGGCGATCCAATCCGGCTCGCGGCACATCCTGCTCGACCTGGTCAAAGTCCCGTACGTCAGCAGCTACGGCATCCGCGGGATCAGCCAGATCTTTACCTGGCTGCGCGAGGCGGACGGCGAGGACACGGCCAAATTGTCCAGCGGGATCCGCGACGGCACGTATACATCCTGCTGCTTGAAGCTGGTCAACCCTTCCAGGCAGGTGCTCCAGGCCCTGACCACGGCGGGGATCGATATGTTCCTGGAAATCCACAACGATATGAAAAAAGCGATCGCCTCGTTTTGAGGCGATTTGGAATAGCTTGGGAAGACCCTGAACGGACTGTCTCATAACGAAATGTTTTATCCGTGAAAATCCGTGCGATCCGCTTGATCCGCGTCCAGAAGATTCGGGAGAAGCATCGTGAGAAACAGGAAGCTTGCGCTGATTTTGATCGCGGCCATCCTTTTTGACATGGCCTGCGTCTGTACGGGGACCACGAGCCTTTCCCCGGCCACGCCGACGCCCCCGGCCCCGCCGGGCGCAAGCCAGGCCAACCCGTCGGGGATCATTTCCAAACTGGTCCTGGCTAAAGACGTCCAGGGAGACCAGATGGAGCCGGTCAACCCGACCAACGTGTTCGCGCCCGCCGATACCATCCACGCCGTGGTCGCGATCGAGAACGCCCCAGGCAATACCAGCTTCAAAGCCATCTGGTACGCCGTTGACGTGGGCAGCAGCTCGCGGAACCAGGAGATCGACTCGACTGACCTGGCCTCGGAGGGGACGCGCAACCTGGATTTCAGCCTCTCCCCCAACGAAAAATGGCCAGCCGGGAAGTATAAGGTCGAGATCTACGTCAATGGGAATCTCGACCAGGTCGTTCAATTTTCCGTCAAATAGCAAACCAGTCGAGGGAACCGATGCGCATCGCCATCATTGGAGGGACCGGGTTCAACCGCCTGCCGGGGATCCACTTCGAGCCCGAAATCGTCGCCACGCCGTATGGGCAGGCCCTGGTGTACCGGGCCGTGGAACGCAGCCTGTTCAAGCCGGAGCTCGAGCTGATTTTCCTCAGCCGGCACGGCGTCGAGCACACCATCCCGCCCCACCGGATCAACTACCGCGCCAACCTGAAGGCGTTGGCAATGCTCGGGGTCGAGCGCATCCTGGCCACCTTCGCTGTCGGATCGTTGCGCATCGACATCCCCCCGCTCTCCCTGGTGGCCCTCGACCAGTTCCTCGACTTCACCCAGGGCCGCGAGCACACCTTTTACGAGGGGGGCAAGAGCGGCGTGGTCCACGTCGAGCTGACCGAGCCCTACTGCCCGGCGCTGCGCGAGCGCATCCTCAGCCTGGCCGGCGACCACGGCCTGGTCATCCTCCCCAAAGCCACCTACGCCTGCTCCAACGGTCCCCGCCTGGAGAGCGCCGCTGAAGTGCGCATGATGGCCATGCTCGGCGGCGACGTGGTTGGCATGACCGGCGTGCCCGAAGTATCCCTGGCCCGCGAGCTGGGCATCCACTACGCGGCGGTCGCCTATTCGATCAACTATGGAGCCGGGCTGGCCGGCCCCATCACCTTCGACGACAGCGGTAAAGCGGAGCGCCAGAAAGCCCTGGTCGACCTGTTCATCGACGCCCTGGCCTCCCCCTTCCGCGTTCCCTGCACCTGCCAGGGCCACGCCCTGGTCATTCACCCCCCGGAAAAATAAGGAAAACGGGTGGTCTCGCTGGTGCCGTTATCCACCGCGTCGGCGCCCACCTGGTAATCTCCCGCGCTGTAGCGCAGCTCGATCCGCGCCACCACCGTCTTCGCCCGGTTGAGGATCGATACGATGAGAGTTTTCCAATCACGATTTTTCCACTCTGTCAATCCGTCAAAAATGACGGATTTTCTTTTCCCGTCCCTCGTGGTATCCTGATTGGCGGAGCGGTCGACCCGTTCTACATCTCATTCGTTCCGATTCGTTTTCGCCAGGAACGAATATCTGGAAAAATGGAGACCCTTCTTAATTTCAAGAACGAATCGCTCGTTAACAACCCATCCTGTCCAATCCGGCAACCCTCTCCTCCTAATCACATATTTACTGATCAACAAAGCAACTCCCTCATTCCGAATCGGTTTCGTTTCCATTCGTTCCACCCCCGAAACGAATACCTCCAACTCCGAATCACCAACCACTCCTCTTCACTGCTCTCCGTTCTCTGCTCTCTTCTTTACAACCTCATTACAACCCTTCCCGCTGAATTGCGCGGCCCCGGCTTCGACGGTATACTGTTTTTACTCATCGATTCGGGGGGAAAGCCTGCCCTCAACTCTGCACTCGTTCAACGAAACCCGAGGAATTCATGGATGCGAAATCCAAAAAGCTGTTGTACCTGATCGGCGGCGTGAACGCGCTGCTCCTGGTCTGCATCGTGATCGTCGCCGTCGTCTATTTTTCGGGCGGGTTCGGCCCGCCGGGAGGCGGCCAGACCGCGGAGCAGGATCATCCGGCCCCGGCCAGCATGGTCGTCCGGGTCCAGGATCCGCCCACCGCGCAGACCGGCGGGCAGGTCCAGTTGGTGGTGAACGTCGCCAACACCGGTGGAGATATCCTTACCGTTAGCGAAATCCGCCTGCCCAAAGCGCTCACCGAATCCGCGCCGGCGCAGGGGGTGGTCCCCCAGGCGACCGGCCAGGTGGATTACCCCGACCAGACCGGCTACGCGGTCGGCTTCTCGATCTCCCCGGGCAGCGCGATGGATTTTACCTTCACACTCCAGGCAAAGCGCGCCCTGGATTTCAGCGGGAACGTCGCGGTCAGCGCCGGGTCCATCCAGGCCTCCGCCCCGCTGCGGGTAGTGATCGGCGCGCCGGCCCAGCCGGTGGCCCAGAGCCAGCCCGCCCTGCCCCCGTCCCCCTCCGCGGAGGGCCTCATCCCCTACCACGCCATCGTCCAGATCACGGCGATGTATGAAGACGCCGGGCAGCTCAAGGAAGGCTGGACCGGCTCGGGCTCGATCATCACCCCCGACGGGCTGATCCTCACCAACGCCCACGTCGCTCTGCCGGATAAATACTACCCGGTCGACGCCCTGGTGGTCTCGCTGACCGTCTCGCAGGACCAGCCCGCGGTCAAATCCTATTACGCCGAGGTGGTCCAGGCCGACCGCGCGCTCGATTTCGCCGTCATCCGCATCACCACCGACCTGCACAAGAACCCGGTCGACTGGGCCCTCTTCAGCCTGCCGGTGGTCAGCCTGGGCGATTCGGACCAGCTCAACCTGGGCGACCCCATCACCATCCTCGGCTACCCCGGGATCGGCGGGCAGACTATCACCCTGACCCGCGGCGACGTCAGCGGCTTCACTCACGAGGATCGCTACGGCGACCGGGCCTTTATCAAGACCTCCGCCACCATCGCCGGCGGCAACAGCGGTGGCATGGCCGCCAACGCCCGGGGCGAGCTGATCGGCGTGCCCACCCAGCTCGGCTACGGCGGGGAGGGCCAGTACGTCGACTGCCGCGTGATCGCCGACACCAACCGGGATGGCAAGATCGACAGCCGCGACAGTTGCGTGCCCACCGGCGGCTTTATCAACGCCCTGCGCCCGGTCAACCTGGCCTTGCCGCTGATCGAAGCCGCCAGGCGCGGTGAGGTCAGCATCGTCGAGCCGGCCCGGCCGGAGATCAAGCTGCCCAAAGGCGGGCTGACCCTCTTCAAGGATGATTTTTCCAACCCCAAATCCGGCTGGGATCACATCGGAAATTTCGGCGGATCCTCAGCCTACCGCAACGGCGAATACCAGATCGAGATCAAGGAAAAGAACTCCTTCTTCGGCGGCGAGGCGCACAAATCCTTCACCGATGGGGTGATCACGGTCAAGACCCACATCGTGACCCCGGCCAGGAACAGCGACTACGGGATCATCTGCCGCTTCCAGGACGCCAACAATTTTTACGGGTTCAACATCACCGAAGCCGGATATTTCGCTATCTGGAAAGTCTATAAAGGCGAGTTTTCGATGCTGTTGGATTGGGATTACACTCGCGAGATCCCCAAATACCAGCCGGTGACCCTGACCGCGGCCTGCATCGGCAACACCCTGACCATCGGGGTCAACGGCAAAGCCCTCGGACAGGTGACCGACGCGACGATTGCCAAGGGGGATATCGCCCTGATGGCGGTGGTGTACAACAACCCGGGGTTTGTGGTCGCCTTCGACGATCTGGAGGTGAAGTCGCCGTAAAATATCAGTGAGAAACAGGCTCCCAGCCGGCCTGCTGCAAGATCGCCTGGCCCTGGGGGGTGGCGGTGAAATCGAGCAGGGAACGCGCCGCGGAAGCAGGCTTGCCGGGCAGCAACCAGACCAATCGCGCCGCCAGTGGGTAATCCCCGCTGGCCGCGTTTTCGCTGGTCGGCGCGGCGTGGTCGATTTCCAGCAGCTTCAACCCGGCGCCCGTGGGGACGGCGCTCAGGCGCGCCAGGCCCAACGCTCCCGGGTTGACCTTCACCACCTCGATCACGTCGCTTTCCTGCTGGACGTCGACCCGCCGCGCAGGAGCCAGCCTTTTCCCGGCCAGGATCCCGGAGCTGGCTGTGGAAACTGCCCCGCCGTCCGGTCCGGGCAGCACCAGGGTGATCGCCTGGTTGGCCCCGCCGGCCTCATCCCAGCGGGTCAGCTCCCCGCTCAGGATGCGCTTGAGCTGGTTCAGACTCAGCCTGTCGAGCGGGTTGGCCGGGTGGACCACCAGGGCGATGGGCGCGAAGGCAGCCGGCCATACCTGGATGGATCCCTGCTCCATGCCCAGGCGCAGGAGGGCCAGCCCCAACGCGGTCCCATTTTCGACCGCCTGGGGGACGTCCTGGCTGACGGTGATCTCGAACGCCCGCGCAGAATCCAACTCCGCCGCCAGGTGGACCAGGGGTGGCTCCACGGCGAGGGTCAGGCCTGCGGGGGCCGGCGATGGGGTGGAAGGGGTCTCGGTCGCGGCCGGCGGTGAGGGCTGGGATTGGATGGGCTGGCTTTTGGGGGAACTGCTGGTGGGAGAGGCGCAGGCGGCCAGGAACAGAAGGCAGGCCGCGCCGGTCCTGATAAACTTCTTCCACCATGGCGCGGCCTGCGCTCGGTTCACCATTATCAACAGGAGCTAATGGATAATCCGCCGTGGATCGTTGGGAATCAGGTCGGCGAAGATCTCGTCCAGCTCGACGCGGGCCACCTCGACCACCTTGGAGAGCGACTCGGGGCTGCTCTCGGCGATCGTTTGAATGGCAGCGTAGCGCTCGTAATCCGGGGAGACCTGGGCCAGGCTGATCGTCGCCGGCGTCACATGGTTGGTCAGAATTTCCCAGACCACGCAGGCGGTCAACGGGTGCAGCTGGCTGAGGAGATCGACCCAATCTTCTGGAATGGCCGGGGTATCGTCGTATTCGAGCTCGAATTCCTGGCTGCCCATGATCATCTTTAAAACGGGCATTTCGTTTCTAAGGACCTCTTTTCTGGAACTTTAGACGCCTATTCTACCTTGAATCGGGGCCAGAATCCTTACCAATTTCCTGTCATTTTGCTAACCGGGCGGCTCTGGTTTCTCGATTTTCGTGGGCTTGCATCCAATGCGGGTTGGCGGTAAGATTCGAGGTACTTCTTGTCGAATGGAGGAGGATGAGAATGACGACAGCGGCGCAATACGAACACCAGATAGCTGGTCTAAATCTGCAAAACATCCCCCTGCAGGGATTGAACAAATCTCAGGCGCAGGAGAGCCTGGAGAAGCTGCTCGGTCTGCAGCAACGGGCGATGGAGATCGAGCGGGCGCTCAAGCTGGATCTGCACGTCATCCGCGCGCAGTACCAACCCCGCATCGCCGCGGCGACGGCGGGCATCACCAGCCGGGTCAATATCTCGGACAAGCACCGCGTGGGAGGGAAAATGCGCGCGGAAGAGCTGGAAAAGGTCACCGCGGAGCGGGATGAGAAAATGGCCCCCCTGGAGCGGCTGGAAAAACAGGTCGAAGAGATCCTGGCCAAAATTGCCGTGGACCGCGCCGATCTGGAAGAACAGGCCGGCAAGACGGCTTGAAGCGAATGCTTCAAAAAAACGGATTGGCCCTGTCTTAAAAGCAGGGCCAGTCCGTTTAAAAAATCAGTCTGGTCAATTCGAAAAAAATCCTTATAATCAGTTTTATTCGGATAGGTTTAGTCCGAATTAATCCAGCAATCCATTCAATCCACTTTTGAGGTGTGCATGATGGAAGAACAAATTGAAGTTCCGTACAGCAATATCAGCCACAGCGAGGTCCCCATCCGTTTGTTTAAATCCGATTTCCTCGAATTTTTCACCCACGTTCACCCCGCCACCATCATCGTGATCTGGGTGCCGTTTATCCTCTACATGCTGTACTGGGGATTCCTGATCCGACCGGCGGGTGAAAGCCTGGCCTACCTGCCGGTCGCATTTTTGATCGGACTGTTTGTGTGGACCTTTGTCGAGTACAATATCCACCGCTTTTTCTTCCACTTTTACCCGAAAAACGCCTGGCAGGAACGGATCGTCTTCCTCTTCCACGGCGTGCACCATGCCCAGCCACGGATGAAGACCCGCCTGGTGATGCCGCCGGTGGTGAGCATCCCGCTGGGGGCGCTTTTCCTGGCTCTTTTCACCCTCATTTTTGGCCAATGGCTGGGCCACCTGTATTGGGTCGGACCCTTGATCTCAGGGTTTACCCTTGGCTACCTGACCTACGACCTGATGCACTACGCGACCCATCACTTCCCCATGCGCCGCGGAGTTTTTAAATACCTGAAGCGCCACCACATGCTCCATCACTACAAGACCCCTGACCAGCGCTTCGGGGTCAGCTCTCCCCTGTGGGATATCGTTTACGGGACACTGCCCAGGGAGTAAGAAAAATGGGTCCGGGAAGCAGTATCCGGACCCATTTTCTAGATCGAGAAATCCTCTCCGTGCCACACGCCGTGATCCGGGATATGTGGGACGGCGATGGTGGCTGGCGCCTCTTTCCCGTTTTTCTGGTTGATGCGTGTCTCCAGCACTTCGAGTCGCGCCATGACGGCGACCAGCGACGCGCCGATCGTATCCGGAAGCTGGTCGTGGTGCAGATCGACCGGTTCAGAGACCGGCCGGGGCTTGCTGCGCACCACCACCTGGCCGGGGATTCCCACCACCACCGAGTTGGGGGGGACGGATTTAACCACCACCGCATTGGCGCCGATGCGACTTCCCGCGCCAATGGTGATCGCGCCGAGGATCTTCGCCCCCGCGCCGACGACCACCCCGTCTTCCAGGGTCGGGTGGCGCTTGCCTTTTTCCAGGCTCGTCCCCCCCAGGGTCACCCCGTGGTAGAGGGTCACGTCACTGCCCACATCGGCCGTCTCGCCGATCACCACCCCCATGCCGTGATCGATAAAAAAGCGCGGCCCGATCTTCGCCCCGGGATGGATCTCGATCCCGGTAAACCAGCGCACTAACTGGGAGTGCCAGCGCCCCAGCAGCTTCAGTTTGTGGATCCATAACCAGTGGCTGAGGCGGTGACCCCAGATGGCGTGGAAACCGGGGTAGCACAGCAGCACTTCCAACACCGAGCGCGCCGCCGGATCGCGGCTAAATACCGAGCGCACGTCCTCGCGGATCATTGTGAACATTTCCCAGATCTCCTTGGGTAGGGAGGCAAGCGACCGTCGAATATCTTCCTGGCCTCTTGCCTGAACTTCCTGCATCGTTGTCGTCATGTTCGATCACCAGTCTTTCTGTGCAACCAGATCAATCGGCCAGGTCCGCGAAAAGCGGAGTGCTCAGGTAGCGCTCCCCAAAGGAGGGGATGATCACCACGATCAGCTTGCCCGCGTTTTCCGGGCGGCAGGCCACCTGGACGGCGGCCCAGGTCGCGGCCCCGGAAGAAATGCCGACGAGCAGACCCTCTTCCTTCGCCATGCGGCGCGCGTACTGGAAAGCGTCTTCGTTCTTGACGCGGATGACCTCGTCGTAAATCCTGGTATTCAGGACCTCGGGGATAAAGCCGGCCCCGATGCCCTGGATGGGATGCGGCCCCTTCTGGCCCCCGGAAAGCACCGGCGAGGCATCCGGCTCGACAGCGATAGCCTGGAAAGAGGGCTTACGCGACTTGATCACCTCGCCTACCCCGGTGATCGTCCCGCCGGTGCCGACGCCCGCGACGAGGATATCCACCTTGCCATCGGTATCGCGCCAGATTTCCTCGGCGGTCGTCTTGCGGTGGATCTCCGGGTTGGCAGGGTTCTTAAACTGCTGGGGGATGAAATAGCGCGGGTCCGAGGCGGCCAGCTCTTCGGCGCGGCGGATGGCTCCAGGCATCCCTTCACTCCCGGGAGTGAGGATCAGCTCGGCGCCGTAGGCGCGCAGGAGCATGCGGCGCTCTTTGCTCATCGTCTCCGGCATGACCAGGGTGCATTGATACCCCTTTGATGCGGCGACCATGGCCAGGCCGATCCCGGTATTGCCGCTGGTCGGCTCGAGGATGATCGTATCCGGCTTGATCTTGCCCGTTTTTTCGGCGTCCTCGATCATCGAAAGTCCGATGCGGTCCTTCACGCTGTGAGCCGGGTTGTAGAATTCCAGCTTGGCGACCACGGTCGCCCCAGCACCTTCGGTCACCCGGTTGAGGCGGACCAGCGGGGTGTTGCCCACCAGCTCAGCCACGTTATTTGCGATTTTCATCAATCACTCCTTACACGGATAGGGTATAGTTAATAAGGAAACGGCCAACAGGTACAAAAAAAGGCTGCGAAACTCGCCCTGGTAAACACAAGAATACCGCGGGGCTGTCCGCCGCCTTCGCCGTTGGCCGTACTTCAGCGCAGTCGCTGTTCTCTGGACGAGGCGGTGGCTAAGGGCCCCGCCTCTGACACATGCAAGTGTTTCTCATCATATACAAAGGATTATAAGGTTAAAAAAAGATCTGTCAAGGGAATAAAGTAACGATTCTCAGGCATAATGTCCTATTTGCCCAGCTAAGGGATTCTGGCTATAATCAGGATTGAATAACCGCTAGCATCCCGGCAGACATCACTCCCTATCTCCGTTTTTACTTGTGGTCCCCTTGAGAGGAGGTAAATATCTCATGGCGATTGATCCTGTTTGCGGCATGGAAGTCGACCCCCTGACTGCCGAGTATCTATCCGAATATGAAGATGAGATTTATTATTTCTGCAGTCCAGGATGCAAGCTCAGCTTTGACGCAGAACCGGAAGCCTACCTGGGAATCCAGAACGAGAACGAAGATCTAGATTAACAATTCCACCCCATTGCCATCCGGATCGTGGAAGAGCAGGCTTTTTTGCGAGCTGAGCGGATCCTGTTTTTCTTCGACCGGGAGCCCCGCCTCGCGAACGCGGTCTGCCAGCAGGTTGCGGCTGGTGCGGTCGGGAACACGCAGGCCGAAGGATTTCAGGCCGACGCTGTTAGCCGGCGGCCGGGGAGCTCCCTTTCCGGCCCAGATATTGAGGCCGATATGGTGGTGATATTTGCCGGCAGCCAGAAACAGCGCACCGTGAAAATCTTCCTGCGTCACCTCTAACCCGAGCAGGTCCCGGTAAAAAGCCCGTGAGCGGTCCAGGTCCCCGACCTGGAGATGGATATGGCCGACGCCTATGCCGGGATGGGCGTTTTCCCTCACATCGCCGGCCGAATTGAGCAAATTGTTCAGGTCCAACGGGTCGCTAACCATGGCGATCTGCCCGTTTTTCCGCGGCCACACCGAGCGGGGCTTGTCGGCGTATAACTCCAACCCATTACCATCCGGATCGACGGTATAGATTGCTTCGCTGACGCCGTGGTCGGCGGCGCCGATAAAGCGCCAGCCTTGCTGGATCAAGCCCTGCAGCGCGCGGCCCAGCCCGGCCCGGTTGGGGAAGCGGATGGCGACGTGATACAGTCCGGTCGTACTGGGGGGCTTGGGCTCGGCCTCGCGGTCTTCGGTCAAGATAAGCGCAGAGGGTTGGCTCTGAGAGGAAGATAAGATCGCCGTTCCGTTCTGGCGGTGAATCACCTGAAGGCCGAGTTTGTCCTTGTAGAAGCTCAACGCGCGGGTCATGCTGGCGACGATCAGATTCGCATATGCGATTTGTGTTTCAGCCGGTAAATAAAAATCCTTCATCCTTCACCTAATAGTCTAAAACTTTTCTCCAACCGTTAGTATACACATGTCACCGGCTCATTCACCCCCTCTCAGCAAAGTCTAACCAAACTTTAACAAAGGCTAACTGACCTTCTCCGGGCAGGCAGCCGCGCACTCCGGAGGATTGGGGAGAACGGGTGTAGCGGATGGGCGCGAGAAGATCTTCTCGCTCAACACCTGTACGAAAGGGCGGTTCTGATCTTTGAGCGGCGCTTTTCCATTGGCTTTGGCGTCCCGCTCACGGGCCTCTGCGACCATGCGCTTCATCTCGATCGCCTCGAGCAGATCTTTTTCCTGTTGTTCGTAAACGACCCGAATTAATCCTGGGGTGATCATGGCAGTATCTCCTTTATTCTTTCGATCGATATTGCAACCGGTTGCAAGGTGCTTCCAAAAAAAGCCAGCTTGAGAGCTGGATCCGGTTTGAATTTGCCTTTATTTCCAAAACAAATTTTCTCAAGCCGACTTGCGCACCACCAGTTCGACCGGTACGGTCACATTGGTCACCACGCCGGTCTGCAGGTTCTGGATCAGATTCTGCGCCAGAAGCTTTCCTGCCAGGGGTACGTTCTGGCGGATGGTGGTCAGCGGCGGGTAGTAGATCTCGGCGATCGACAGATCGTCGTATCCCACCACAGCGACATCATCCGGCACCCGCCGCCCGCTCTCGCGGAGGGCGTTGATCGCGGTGATCGCCATCAGGTCGCTGTTGACGAATGCCGCGTCCAGGTTAGGGGCCTGCTCCAGCAGCTTTTGTATCCCTGTGCCTCCCGAGGGAAGGGAGTAATCGCCATAAGTGATCAGGGCCTGGTCGATTGGGCGCCCGGCTGCGCGAAGAGCTTCTTCATAGCCGCTGTAGCGCTGCTGGACTTCGTATTGGTTCGCCGGCCCACCCATGAAAGCGATACGCTGCCTTCCTGAACGGATCAGATACTCAGTAGCCAGTCTGCCGCCATTGAAGTTATCCCCGGAGACGGTGGAGTAGCGGTTGTTTTCCGGCGATACTCCCCACACGATGAACGGCGCGCCGATGTCCAGCAGAGCCTGGATATGCGCCTGCTTGCGCGCGAAGGTCATCAAGATGAACCCATCGACGCGCCCGCTGTCGAGATACTGGCGGGCCCAATCCGTGTCGCGCGGGTCGACGTGGATCTCGAGCATATCGTAGCCATTGGCGGAGAGGGTGCGGGTGATCCCGCCATTGATCTCCAGCCCAAACAGGTCGGCCACGGAGAATTCTTTGTGGTAGCAGTGAGTCACATACCCAATCGTCCGGCTTTGCTTGAGGCTCAACCGCCGCGCGGGAGCGTTGAGCTGGAAGTTGTGCATGGCAGCAATGGCGCGAATGCGCTCCTTGGTCTCATCGCCGATCAGGGGGCTGTCGTTCAGGGCGCGCGAAACGGTCGATTTGGAGACGTTAGCCAGCCGGGCGACATCGGCGATGGTTTGGACGGGTTTCTTGCTGCTCATGGATTTCCTCGTTTTATTGCAACCGGTTGCATTATACGACATCCTCAAACGAAAGTCAATCCCCCAATTCCCCAAACCATTGCGCCTGGCCCGGTTCGATATTATGATAGATAAAAGGATATCTAGACATGGTTTAAAGCTTGAACCATGTAGAGGCAAAGGACACAAATGAGTCACGAAGAAGTAGCTGTTCTTTGTTCCCTTTTTCTTTCCTTCGCGTTTCCTTCGTGGTTTATCATTTTCAGGAGGAGGGCATGGGCTTTTTTCAAGATATATTTGGCGACGGGCTGCCTCCCATCCCGAAAGAACAGCGCCAGGAAGTTGAGAGCCTGATCAAGGAATTGATCCAGATCGGCAAGCGAGATGATTTTCTCTCCGAGCGCCCCGGTGGACAGTTCAACGCCCAGTGCCACCACGTCCGCGCCCGCGCAATCGGTAAGCGCCTGAATGAAATCGGAGGGCTGCCGTTGATGGAAGCGGCTCACAAGCGAGTGCGCAAAAAGCTGGGCATGAATTTAACCTCCCATCTCGACTATGCCTGGTCCGAGATCGGGAAGTGGATTCCGTGAAGAAGTCAATCAGGCACTTCGTTACCAGGTTACTCAGGCAGTTCGTGACCAGTTGCCTGAGCAACTTGTTGACTTAGTAGCTAAGTGACTGGTTCTTCTCTCCTTCTTTTAGGCATCGACCTGGGGACCTCCAGCCTGAAGGTGGTGCTGGTCGACAGCGCCGGAGCTGTTCGGGCCAGCGCGGCGCGGGCCTACCCCATCGATACGCCTCACCCGGGCTGGGCCGAGCAGGATCCGCAGACCTGGATCGACGCGGCGGACGAGTGCATCCGCGCCTGCCTGAGCGAGGCCGGGGTCCCGCGGGGAAGCGTGGCGGGACTGGGGCTTTCGGGACAGATGCACACCCTGGTCTGCCTGGATCGGAGCGGGCGCCCGGTCCGCCCGGCCATCCTGTGGGCCGACCAGCGCAGCGCTCCGCAGGTGGAGCAGGTTACCAATCTTCTCGGAAGAGAAAAACTGAAGGCCTGGACCGGCAACCCCCTGGCGGCAGGCTTTATGCTCGCTTCCTGGCTGTGGCTGCGCGCCGAGAAACCGGAAACTGCCGGGAAGACCTGCACCCTTCTCTTGCCGAAAGATTACCTTCGCTACCGCCTGACCGGCGAGCCAGGTAGCGAGCCCAGCGACGCCTCTTCCACGCTGCTGTTCGATCCTTACCACCAGGACTGGAGCGCGGAGATCCTCCATGCCCTGGAAATCGACCGGGCCCTGCTGCCCAGCCTGCATCCCTCCGCCGCGGTGGCGGGAGGGTTGAGCGCGGAAGCGGCCAGCCGCTGCGAGCTGCGCCCAGGCCTGCCTGTGGTCTTCGGCGGAGGTGACCAGGCCATGCAGGCGGTCGGCAACGGTATCATCGCCCCCGGCCAGCTCTCGGCGACGATCGGCACCGGCGGGCAGCTCTTCGCCCCCCTGGCCGAGCCCGTCCCCGACCCCGGGCTACGCGTCCACCTCTTTTGCCACGCCTTGCCGCGGACCTGGCACTTGCTCGCCGCGGTCCTCTCCGCCGGGCTGTGTTTGCGCTGGCTGCGCGACCAGGTCTTTGGGGGTGGGGATTTCCAGGCGATCGCCGACGCGGCGGCCCAGGTCCCTGCCGGGGCGGAGGGGCTGTTCTTCCTTCCTTACCTGGCGGGTGAGCGCACCCCCTATATGGACCCGAACCTGCGCGGGGCGTTTCTCGGCCTGGGGCTGCGCCACGGACAGGCGCACCTGGCCCGGGCGGTGATGGAAGGCGTGGCCTTCTCCCTGCGCCAGGGATTGGACCTCATCGGCGAGCTGGCAGCGCCGGTGGAACGGTTGGTCGCCTCGGGGGGCGGGTCGGGGCATCCGCTCTGGCTGCAGTTAATGGCGGATATCTTCGACCGGCCCATCTGGCAGACCCGGACCCGTGAAGCCGCCGCGGTCGGAGCCGCGCTGCTGGCCGGGGTGGGCGCGGGAATCTACGCGGATATCCCTGCCGCCTGCAAGGAAACGGTGCGCTGGTACCCCGAACCGGTCCTGCCAGATCCGCACAGAGCTGAACTGTATTCCCGGAAATATGCGGAGTTCCGGCGACTTACCCCCGCGCTGCGGGAATGGCTGCGATAGAGCTCAGTGGAGATCGTGGTAGGCGCGGACCCGCTCGAGCAGCGGGCGGACGTCCGGCTCGGGATTGGGGGTAGGCCCGGTCGGGTCTCCCGGTTCCTCCTGGCCGGCAAGCGCGGCCGCCAGCGCCAGGCAGCCGTCCGCCAGACACTCGGGATGATAACCCCCTTCCAGCACGCAGACCTGCTTCCCTTCACAGAATTCCTCCGCCAGCTCGACCAGTCCCCGCGACAGGCGGTAGAACCCACCGGTCGACAGCCCCAGGCTGGCCAGCGGGTCGGACCAGTGGGCGTCGAACCCGGCGGAGACGAACAGCGCCTGCGGGCGAACGCTGGCTGCCAGCGGGCGGATGACCGTCTCCAGGATTTGGGCAAAAGCCCGGTCGCCGGCCCGGGCCGGCAGCGGTACGTTGACGATCCGCCCACGGGCGTGCGCAGCTTCTTCGAGGCTTCCCGTCCCGGGATAGATGCCCCACTGGTGGGTTGAGAGGAAGGCCACCCGCTCTTCCCTCCAGAAGATATCCTCGGTGCCGTTGCCGTGGTGCACGTCGAAATCGACGACGAGGACGCGCTCCAGGCCCATACTCAATGCGGCGTAGACGGCGATTGCCAGGTTGTTGAGCAGGCAGAAGCCCATCGCCCGGTCGCGTTCCGCGTGATGGCCCGGCGGGCGGACGAGGGCCAGCCCTGCGGAGGCTTCTCCACGCAGTACGGCGCGGGCGCAGGCCAGCGCGCCGCCGGCGGCGTCGAGTGCGGCCTGCCACGAGGCCTGTGTGACGTAGGTCGGCGCCCCGTCGATAATTGCCGGACCCTGGCGGCAGGCCTCCTGCAGAAATTCGACCAGCTCGGGTGTGTGAGCGGCCTGGATCTCCTCAACGCTTGCGGGCCGGAATGGAAGCCAGTCCAGCCGGTCCGCGAAGGGAGCCTCTTTCAGCCGCCCAAAGCCGGAGAAGCGTTCCGGCGCTTCGGGGTGCCCGGGGTATCCGTGCGCGGGCGAAGGAACCATCACACAGGCAATCTTTTCGGCCATTTGCTCTCCCAGTGAAACCTCAGACTCATAGATTAATTATAGGATAAGAACCGGTCTCCCAGAACGCGTCCAGTAGACGCACACTTTTCTATTAAAATAAAGGGAGACCCATCATCAATACCTAAGCCGGCAACCCACTCCACGCCAAAGCCATGGCGAACCGGACGCAAAGCACCCTCTCCTGCCTCCCCCATTTTCAAAAAACTGAAAATGGGGGAGGAAAACGGTTCTCGGTACTCGAATTTCGCCCTTTAAAAGCGACCACCAGGCATGGGGGGGACATGCCTGGTGGTCTTCAGGGAGGGAAAACCACCGTTCGCAAACGGACAACACGGGGGGGACGTGCTGAACATTGTTCTACGGTGGAGACACCAGTTTTACCAATAAAAGGTGGCTGGTGTCTTAGTGAGAATATACATCATAATAGTCTGAATTACATTAAAAATAGATTAGAAACAAGACTAAGTAAGTCTAAATTTATTCCGCCTTTAACGTCTGGGGCTTTTCCGCTCTGGCTCTTCATCTCCGCCGAACAGCTCCAGCCACTCGCGCAGCTCCTCGGCGCTCAGGCCGTCATTGTCTTTGCTTTTTGCAGAGCTTTTCCTCGCAAGCTCCTGCTTCCCTTCCCCAGCGGCTGGCAGCATACGGGCAAATTCCTCGGAGGAGAGGATCTGCGCGCGTGCCCTCCGCGCCTCGGCCTGGACCTGGCGATCCGAGGAGACCACGGTCCAGCCGGCGGCGGTTTTCCCAAGCTGGCCCAGCCGCAGGCGAATGGCCTCGTCGGCGGTGCGACCCTGGCGGACGAAATGGGCTTTGACCGGCCCATAAGCGCGCGTCCCGGCATAGCCCGCCGGCGCCCGGTCGAAAAACACTTCGACCGTTTTGCGCTCGCGGCGGCAGAATGCCTGCAGGCGGTGGATCAGCTCCTGCTCGTCGTCGATCTCGTTCAGGCTCAGCCCGCGAACTCTGGGGATCAGGTTGTGACCGTCGATGAGATAGCCCATGGCCCGGCCCTATCCGCTGCCAGCCCGGCGCTCGCTCCCCTCGCTGATCATCTGGCCCAGGAGATGGATGGCCAGGTAAATGAAGAGAAAGAGGAGGGTAAACAAGATGGTGAAGATGTAGCCGGGCAGGTTGGCGATCGGGTGGCGCACGATGCCGTAGACATCTTTTGCAATAGGGATGGGATCTCTGAGCAGATCCCAGGAGTTCCAGCGCAGGAAGCGCCCCAGGTAGACCCCGATGCTGCTCACGGCGGTCATGGCCAGGGCAAAGACCCAGCCGACGACGGAGTTCCATTCCTGCGTGATGATCTCCTGCATCAGGAACAGAGAGGCCACCCCCAGGAACAGGCCGGTCCAGGCAAACCCGAGGAGGAGGATGACGTCGAACCAGAGCGGCGTGCTGCCGTTGGCGGTCGCCAGGTGCTGGAAGTCGGTCAGCAGGTAGGGGGCATTGGGGAAGAAAACGAGCCAGATCAGGGTGCAGACGGGCATGAAGAGAAAGAAGGTGACCCGGTTGTGGTACGCCAAGTAAGCCGCGACTGCGGCGGCGAAAGGGATCCAGGCCAGGAAGAGGTTGAAGGGCAGGAAGCGGTAGTTATTCACATCGCTGTAATGTACGTAGAGCCGGTAGAGAGCCAGCGAGATGAGCGTCGCCGTCAGGAGCAACGCGCCGAGGGCCAGCTTATATTGATGGCGCTTGATGATTTTGGTAATCTCCATGATGGGATTGATCTTACCGTATCTGTCTGTGAATGTATAGACCGGATGTCCGTTGCCACCCACAAACATCCCACCCACCGTATCTCACGATCCCCTCCTTTTTATGCTATCATGGACCTATGCGAAGCCCATCGATGAATTCCTGGCAGCGGCTGGTCTTCTATCTCGTCCTCAACGTCCTGGTCTCCGCCTGCACCATACTCACCATCCTCTATTTCTGGGACCGCGCCCACCAGCCGGCTGATCTGAAAGCTGCCGGAACTCTCCCCGCCACACTGCCGGCGGCGATCCTCGCCACTCCCACCTCCGCACCCACGCCGCTCCCACCGACGCCCCTGGCCGGGAAACCACCGGACCTGATCCACATCGATAACGTCTTCGGGGTGGGCAACTTAAATGATGAGGTCGTCGCCCTCAAACGGGTTGGCGAGGGTGAGCTGGACCTGACCGGCTGGAAGCTGTCCGGCGGGCATGGCGGCGACTTCGTTTTCCCCGCTCTGACCCTCTTCAAGGACGGCAGCGTCCAGGTCCACACCGGCGCGGGGGCCAATACCGTGGTCGACCTGTACTGGGGACGGGATGGTCCGGTCTGGCAGGCCGGGGACACGGTCAAGCTGGTCGATAACCAGGGCCGGTTGTGGGCGACTTTTAAGATCCCGGAGTAAAATCGGGTACAATTTGGTTCGTTCAGGGAACCTATGTCACAAGCTCTTTACCGGAAATGGCGTCCCCGCCTGTGGGATGAAGTCATCGCCCAGGAACCTGTCGTCGAGACCCTGCGCAACGCGATCAGGTCCGAGCGGGTAGCGCACGCCTACCTCTTCGCCGGACCGCGCGGCACGGGCAAAACGACCACCGCCCGCCTGCTGGCCAAGGCGGTCAACTGCCTGGAAGAATCGCCCGACAGGCGCCCCTGCGACCACTGCGACCACTGCCTGGCGGTCAACGAGGGCCACTTCATGGACCTGATCGAGATCGACGCGGCTTCCAACACCAGCGTCGAGGACGTGCGCGAGCTGCGGGATAAGATCAACTTCTCTCCGTCCCAGGGCAGGTACAGGGTCTACATTATCGATGAAGTCCATATGCTCTCCACCGCCGCCTTCAATGCCCTGCTGAAGACCCTTGAAGAACCCCCGCCCCACGTGATCTTCATTCTGGCGACCACCGAGGTCCACAAGATCCCGGCGACGGTGCTCTCGCGCTGCCAGCGGCACGAGTTTCGGCGCATCCCGGTCAACGACATCGTCCGTCACCTCACGGCGCTCGCCAGACAGGAAAAGCTGGACGTGCAGGCCGAAGCTCTGATCCTGATCGCCCGCCAGTCGACCGGCAGCATGCGCGACGCCATCTCGCTGCTCGACCAGTTGGCTTCTTCGGGAAAGGCAATCGACCTGGAGCTGGCCCAGAACGTGCTGGGGACGGCCACCAACCAGGTGGTGGTCGACCTGGTCGGTGCGATCCTCAGCCGGAACGCTGCGGAAGGCCTCACCCAGATTCACAAGGCGCTTGACGCGGGGACCGACCCGCGCCAGTTTGCCCGCCAGGTGGTGGAATACCTGCGCGGGCTGCTGTTCTTCCGTATGGAGAACGGGAAAGAGGTCGAGGCCACCCCGGAGATGCGCGCGCAGATGAAGCAGCACGCCGACGGGTTCACCACACCCCAGTTGCTGGACACGATCCGCGCTTTCAACTCCGCCGCCACGGACCTGCGCGGCGGCTGGCAGCCCGGCCTGCTCCTCGAGCTGGCCTTCGCCGAAGCCATCGAGCCGAAGGTCGAGACTCAAGCCCCCACGCTCACTGTGGCGGCCCACACCCAGGCTGCGACGCCGCAGTCCATAGCCCAACCGCCGACTGAGACGCCTGCCGAGATCCGTGTCCGCACGCCGGCTTCCCCACCGGCTGAGGCCCCGGACCGGTCCGCCGCGCAGCCCCCCGTACAGCCAGCACGAGCTGCAGCCCAGCCGCCGGCTGTCGAACCGGCGCCCGCCGCGGGCGCGATCAGCTTCCAGGCGCTGGCCCAGCACTGGCCGCGCATCCGCCAGTTGGTCAAGAAGCGCAGCCCGCAGACCGAAGCGCTGCTCAATTCGGGCAAGCTGGTCGGGATCAAGGATGGGGCGCTGATCATCGGTTTCAGCCCGGTGCTGAAGGTTAAGATGGAGACCGGCAATAACCTGGAGATCACCAGTCAGGCCATCGCCCAGACGACCGGCGCAGCCCTCAACGTGCGCTGCGTGCTCTACAGCGGCAAGCAGTCCGGCAGCCTCCCCGCGGACATGGAGGTCGACAGCGATGGCATCGTCGGCACTGCCCTGCGCGACCTGGGCGGCGAAGTGGTGGATATTCAATAAAGCGTAAAGTTCTTTCTTGGAGGTGAAGTATGGCAAAAGGATATAATCGACCCCCGGGCGGTGGTGGCGGCATGGGCGGGGGCGGAATGATGAACCAGATCAAAAAGATGCAGGAACAGCTCGCCCAGGCCCAGGCTCAACTGGCCGAGGAGACCGTTACAGTCACGGCGGGCGGCGGCGCGGTCAAAGTGACCATGACCGGCGACCAGGTCTGCAAGGGCGTGGAGATCGACGCGGAGCTGCTCAAAGACGCCGACGCGGAGATGCTCCAGGATCTGATCCTGACCGCGGTCAACCTGGCGCTGGATAAGTCCCGCCAACTCCAGTCCGACCGCCTCGGCCCCCTGGCTGGTGGGCTGGGCGGATTGGGATTTTAATGGCCCAATTACCTGAACCAGTACAAAACCTGGTCAACGCGTTTGCCCGGCTGCCGGGGATCGGTCCCAAGACCGCTTCACGCCTGGCGTTTTATCTGTTGCGCGCCCCGGAGGACATTTCCAGCCAGCTCGCCGAGGCCCTGACCGGGCTTAAAACCGGCACCAGCCTGTGCACGATCTGCTACAACATTACCCGCGCCGGCAACGCGATCTGCGAAATCTGCTCGGATCCGCGGCGGGACGAGTCCTCGATCTGTGTGGTCGAAGACCCGCTGGATGTGCTCGCCCTGGAGCGCACGGACGCCTTCCAGGGTCGCTATGCCGTGCTGCACGGCGTGCTCTCTCCCATCGAGGGGATCGGCCCTGAAGATCTGCGCATCCGCCCGCTGATCGAGCGGGTGAAGAGCGGCAAGGTCAAAGAGGTGATCCTGGCGACCAACCCCAGCATGGAAGGCGACGCCACGGCCCTCTACCTGCGCCAGCAGATCCAGCCGCTGGGAGTCAGGGTGACCCGCCTGGCGCGCGGCCTGCCGGTCGGCGGCGACCTGGAATACGCCGACCAGAGCACCCTCCTGCGCGCCCTCTCCGGCCGCCAGGATATGGGGTAAAAACAGAAGACACACCCCGAACAGAAAGGGTTCAGGGTCTTTTTGGTTTTTTAACCTGCAGTGAGCGGTGGGTATACAACAGGAAGCTGGCTCTGGCGGTGAAGCTGTACCCAGACGGCAGCCAGGCAGAGAACTGGGATCAAGCCGCTAAAGACATCGTACCCCTGTGAATTGGAGATTGCCAGGAACACCAGCGAGAGGATCGACAGCCCGAAGGGGTAGAGGGCTGTGACCAAAAAGGGCGCTCCAGATTTGGCCAGACGGATGGCGGTCACGGTGAGGGGAATTACCAGCAGCAGCTGATCGTAGGCCCAGATGTACGGAGCGATCGCCAGCGAGGCCGGAATCACCAGGCTCATCATCCAGCTGGGGGACAGATTTTTCTTCCGCCAAAGGGCCCACAGGGTCAACAGGCCCAGGCCCAGCGCGAGGATTACCCCGCCCGCTGCCGTGCAAGGTAACGAATGGTTGCAGGCCGCCCCGCTGAGCCCAAACACGTTAGGCATCACCCCAAAGCTATCCAAAAATTTACGATTCCCGGAAGAGAGGAACTTGCCAATCCAGGCAGGATCTTGGAGAAACCCAATCACAGCCCAGGCTGCGGCGCCGCCGGCAATTCCGGCGATGGCGTTCCAGCGCTTCTGAAATAGCAGCCAGATCCCCGCGAAGGCGATCACCGGGAAACCAAGGGTAGGTTTGAGGAAGAGCAGCGACAAGGCCACTCCACCCTGCCACCATTTACCTTTTTCCCAAAGATTCACTGCTAATGCCGGGATCAGCAACAGAAAACCGCTGATCTGGCCATGATAGGCAGAGATAATCGTCGGGCGGAAGAGCAGGATTGCTGCGAAGAGCGGAAACAGCAAATTTTTCCACGCGCGCAAATCCAGGCCTGGATTGAGCAAGAAGACCGAGACGGCAATCATCAACCCCGAAAGGAAGACCCAGAAAATATACGCCTGCATGAGCGGGATCAGTCCGATGGGGATAAAGAGGATCCCCAGGGCCAGGGGGTACGGAAAAAAGGGGTTGGGCATCCATCCGGTCCCAAACCGGATGTGCCCGCTAAGCCACTGGCCTGGGTCGTAAGGGCTCTGCCCGGCCCAGCTCATCCAGCCCGCCAACCAGAAGGTAAAAAAGTCCTTATCGTGGTAGTCCATCCCCGGCACTACTACGATCCCAAAGGCCAGAAAGACTGCCCCAAGGCCAAGCAGGGCAATCAGATTTACTTTTTGTACATCGGTGAATTTAAACATGGCTGCGATGAACCCGGACGATTAATACAAATTTACCACAGAGCACACATAGTGCACAAGGAGGAGAACAGATAACGAAGATGAGTATCTTTGATACTGATCTCCGTTATCTGTTCTCATTTTCTATTCGATTTTAAACGCCGGCAGCTCGACAACCTTTTCACCGGCCTGGAGGACGTGATAGGGAATCCAGACCAGGCCAAAAAGCTCGAGAAAAACGTCTTTCTTCTGGGGAGTGACGGGTATCTCGCTTTCTTCGATTGCGATCCGCGACCAGCGCTCGGAGCACTCCTGGACCGCCGCGGCGCGCGCTTTCAACAGCTCGTCAGCCTGCGCCTTCAGGCTGGCCAGGGTCTGGTGCGATTCCTCCACGTCGGCCTTGGCCGCCTCGGTCATGCGGTGCTTGGTCAGCGAAGTGCTCACCCGGCGCCGGCTGTGGGTAAACAGCCCGAGGATATTCTCAGCATGGGTGCCCAGCTCTTCCATTTTGCGCTGGGAAAGCTCCTCCTGGTCTTGCTGGAGCTCGCGCTGTTCCCGGCCCATCTTTTCGTAGATCGCGGCGAGCTTCTGGTCGAAGTCCGCGGCGACCCTGGCAACCTCGGCGTCGTAGCCCTGGCGCGCCGCCTGGCTGGTCATCTCACGAAACGCAGCCGTGGAAACATCCGGCGGGGCGTACACCTTGAGAGTCTCGTTGGCCCGCAGGCGCACCTGGCTGCCCCGGTACACCCAGTCGGCGAAATCCTTTTCCATGATCGCCAGCACCCTCGGGTCGCCGAGGGGCGCATCCAATCCGGCAAAGCGGGCTCCGGGGGCGGGCTGGGGGTCCAGGATCTGGGGATCGAAGCCCGGGTAGGGGTAGTCCTCCCAGCGCACCATCCCTCTCCGGTCGGGGTGTGGAATCAGGACCGCCCGGCGCTGGAGAGTATCCACGTTGTATTTGCGCGCCAGGAAGCGCACCTGCGCCTGGGCCAGCAGCTCGGCGCGGTAGAGCAGCCCCAGCGGGCGCGCGTCGGGCGGCAAGACCAGATCCACACTTTGCAGCGCCCCGTTGAGGGTGAGGTTGTTGGGGAAAAAGTACTCGCGTACCGCGGCAGGGACGGCCGGCCGGGTCTGCGAGCCCTCCAGGAGATCCTCGGCGCCCATTGTGGAAGGGGCGGGGGGTGCTGGAGCGGCGGGGGGCGCTGCCGGGGTAACCGCTCTGGAGCCAGCCGTCTCGGAAACCGGGGCCTCCGCGCCGGCGGCCAGGCGGTTCAGGTCTGGGATCTGGGCTCGGGTCAGCGGCCCGGCCAGGTAATTCATTGTCCAGCGCGACTGAAATGCCACCGGCTGGCCGGCGTGGACGTTGTGCAGCAGGAAGGTGCGCTTTCCCAGGCTGGAGATCATCCGGTCGTACTCGCCGCGGTCCAGGCTGCCGGAGGCGCTTTCCAGGCCGTCCAGGAGACGCTGCTTATCCTGCTCGGTTTGCAGCTTGCCGATCACCCAGGTCCCGGCGTTGGAGAGGGCTTTGTAATCCAGGTCGACCGGGTTCTGCGCGGCCAGGAGCAGCCCCACGCCAAATGCGCGAGCTTGCTTGAGCATGCGCAGCAGGATGGCTTTGGAAGGCGGGGTGGAGACCGGGGGCAGGTAGCCGGCGATCTCGTCGAAATAGACCAGCGCGCGCAGCCCGGAGGATCCGGCCTGGGTGCGAATCCAGGTTTCCACGGCGGAAAGCAGCAAAGTGGTGAAGAACATGCGCTCGTCCTCGCCGAGGTGCGCCAGGTAGAACACGCTGTGCTGTGGGCGACCGTCGCCAGGAAAGAGCAGCTTCTGGATATCCAGCGGCTGGCCCTCCATCCAGGTCTGGAAGGCAGGCGCGGCCAGGAAATTGTTCAACAGCATCGCCAGCGCCATACGGTCCTTCTCGGGGAAGAAGGTCTCCACCGGAAACACGCCCAACCTGGCAAAGGGCGGCGACTGGGTTCGCAGGATCAGCTCGGAGAGGTCGAGGTTCTTCCCCTGGCTCCAGGCGTTCTCGAATATATTCGAAAGCAGGATGTGCTCGCGTGAGCGCACCGGGTCGACGTCGGTCAGCCCGACCAGGCCGAGCAGGGCGGTCACAGTGCTGGCGATCTTCTCACGCAGGATCTCACGGTTGCCCTCCCAGGCGATCTGCGGCGCCTGGAGCGATGCCAGAATGCTGACCGGGTACCCGGCATCCGAGCCCGGGGTATATACGGCGAAATGCGCCGACCGCTGCAGCGCCGAAATCCGTTCGAGGGGGATGTTCCAATCCGCTAAGCCATTGCGCCAGGCCTCCGCCGTCTCGGCCGCCAGGTCGTCGAGCGTCTTGCCCTGGCGGCGGGCTGCCTCGGGGTCGATCCAGGGGCGGAAATCCCGGGGTGCCTGGTCGGGGAAGTGCAACAGCAGGTTGGTCAGGTCACCCTTCGGGTCGATCAGGATGGCCGGGATGCCTTGCAGCGCCGCCTCTTCGAGCAGGGCGATGCACAGCCCGGTTTTGCCCGAGCCGGTCATCCCGGTGACCATGCCGTGGGTGGTCAGGTCGGCGGGGTCATAGAGGAGATCTGATGAGCTGCCCTGGACGTTGCTGGGCCGCCCCAGGTAAAAACCGGCCGAGGGATTGGAGGCTGCCATGAACGTATTTCTCCTTATGTGGATTCTACCAGGTGGCTAAGTTCTTCGTAAATATATGCCCCGATGGACACGATCCAGCGCTCCAGGTCGGGCAGCGGCGCCGCCCGCGGCTGGGGATCCACGTGCACGCCCCCATCCCGGTCGCAAACCCAGCGAATCGCGTCCCGCGGAGTCCAGGCTTCTCCGCCCGCGACGGGCCGGGTGAGCCAGGCCAGACGGGGCAGCCGCTCAGCGCCGCGATCAATCTGGACCTCGCCGTTCGCGTTCAGATTAAGCGGATGCAGGGACAGGTCCGGAAAGAGCCGCGGCGCGAGAGAGACATCCAGGATACGCCCGTGGACGCGGGTCGTGTCGCAAAGTAGCAGGCGCAACTGCGTCGCGGCGACACGGTAGGCCGGGCGGGCGCCCTGGCCGGACCAGGCAAGGCTTTGCTTCAGGATCGCGAGCGAATCGCTAAGATAGTTACGGAGAACCGGGTCCAGCGCCAGGGTCATTTCAACTACTTTCCCACTGCCAGGGTGTGCTGGAAGCGGATGAGCAGCTCTCGCAGCTTCTCCTGTTCGGCGGGGCTGAGGCACTCCCAGGGAGCGAAAAAGGAACGGTCGGTGGTATCCTCAGCCCGCTGGCGCAGGTCCAGGCCGGCCTGGGTCAGGCGAAAGATCTCGCCATCCTCTTGAGCCAGCCCGCGCTCGACGAGATCGTTCAGCACTTCGACGTACACCTCTCCCGGGTATCCACGGCGGGCCAGGCGGTCCAGCAGCCCGTCGATGCGGTTGGCCTCTCCGCGCCAGAGGAGGGTCAATATCTCCCAGGTCAGGGCGGAGAAACCATAGGTTTGCCAGGCGGCCAGGTGGGCGTCATCGCGGTAGGCGTTTAAATCGGTCAGGTACTGGTCGATGCGCACGATCAGATTGGCCTTTTCGCCAGGGTCCGAGCGGCGGCTGTAGCCGATGCACCACTTTCCCGGGGGCTCGGGAGCTGACATGCAGGACTGAACCACGCGGTGCAGCAGGGAGGCCAGCCGCTCCAGGTCGGCGAGGAGAAGCGGCTGCAGATCTGCCATGCGCTCGTAGGCCGCTGCCATGATGTGGGCTACGGCGTCCTTGCCCCGTCCGCTGAGCCAGTACTCGCCAAAGCCGTTGCTGTCTAGCAGCCCGGCGGAGGCCAGTGCGGCAAGGCGGTCCTCGAAGACCTTTTCTGCGGTATAGGGGTTGCGCACGCGCAAGCGTGAGGCGGAGACAAAATCGGGGTCGAAGGTATATGCAGAAAAAAGCAGCCCCCAACCTCCCGGGTCAACCCCTTGGTTGATTTCCTCGGTATCGATCACAGGCAAATACTCGTCGCTCAACGTTCGGAGCGCTTCCACGGCGATTGACCAGAGATTGGACTGCGACATATTCCCCTCCTTTACGCATTCACTGGCTCCTCGCCAGCTCACGGGCGCCCTCCAGGCCGTACCAGACCCCCCCTACCAGGCCAACGACGATGTTGGTCAGGAAATAGATCATCAGACTCACCGCCAGGCTGGTAGACGCGCTCACGCCCATGGTTCCCAGCAGGATCGTCACCGTCTGCTCGCGGACGCCCAGACCTCCGATCGAGATCGGCAGGGCGAGCGAGAGAGAAATGATCGGCGTGAAGAGCAGCCAGATTCCCCAGGGCAGATTCACACCGAGGCCGGTAGCGATCAGGCCGTTGAACAGGACCAGCATGATGTTGAAGACCAGCGAAACCAGGCAAGCCTTGCCCAGCGCCGGGTAGCCCAACGAAGAAACCGAGCGGTAGAATCGCTCCAGGCTTTCCTGCCCGGGCAGGCGGATCTTGCTTCCCAGCCAGGGGATCAATGGGGTGCCCATGACTACCCACCCGCCCACGACCGCCGCGACCGAGAGGAGCAGGACGTACAGGCCGTTATCCCCGGGCAGAAGGTGGTAGCTGAAGGGCAGCGCAGCTAAGGCCATCACAAACAGGGTCCACAATCCTATCGCGCGGTCGACCAGGGTCGTTCCGATTGCTTCGGGGACTTTGCCGGTCGTCCGCCCCAGTTCCATCATCTTCACCGCGTCGCCTCCCAGGCCGGTAGGCAGCGTAATATTGAAAAAGGCCCCGGCAAAATACAGCTCGACCAACCGGCGCAGCGGCACGTGAATCGCCTGCGCTTCGAGGAGAACCTGCCAGCGTAGGGCGCGCAGAGCGGTTCCCAACAACATCAGCGCGCCGGCCAGGACGAGGTATTCCCAGCGCGCCTGGCGCAATGTTGCCCAGAATGTGCCCAGGTCGACGGTCAGAAAGAGATAGACCAGCAGCCCGGTGCTGACAACGATCTTGAGGATGTTAAACCATTTCTTGTTCAAAAGCCCAGTTCCTTGAGTGTCTCTGATTCAGATTTTCGTCCGCCGCCGCGGCCGAGGAGCTCCTCCCAAAAGCGCTCATCGTAGCGCCGCGAAACGACGGGGATCGGCATCGGCACGCCCCAGCCGAGCAGAAGGACCTCCTCCTTCGGCTGCAGGCGGGCGAGCATCCCGCGCAGGGCTTCCCGTCCCGCCAGGCCGGAAAGGACGGCGTGCAAGTCGTCCTCATCACCCAGCCAGCCCGAGATACGTGTGCCCAGTTGGCTCATCACCTCGTCGTAGATCTGCGAGGGACGCTGGTCGATCACCACCAGGGTGACGTAATACTTGCGCATCTCGCGTGCGATGGTGCTGAACGTGGTCTGACCGGCCATTTCGCGGTTGAGCAACTTGTGGGCCTCCTCGATGACGATCACCAGGGGGCGCGGCTCCTTCTCGCCTTTGGTGCGGAAATCATCAGTAGCCTTCACCCAGGCCTCGCGGATGCGCCGGGTGAGCAGGTTGGTCACCAACAGGTAATCCAGATCGTGGTCGTGGTCGCCAAAGGAAAGGACGATGTGCTGCCCGCCCTGCAGGGCGCGGATCATTTCTCCGAGCGAATCGGCGGCTGGTTTTTCGACGATATACGGTAGGTCGAAGACCCGGTTGAGCTTGGCGCGCAACCCCTCGGCTGCCATCACATTGACCCCGGTCTGGTTGGCCCAATAGGCGACGCTGTCGGGGGCAGGGATCTTCTTGCCGTTCTCGTCCTCGATCACCGATCCGATCTTCATGGCTTTGAACTCGGCGAGCCAGCGCTCGCGGCCAAAGCTGCTGACCAGCGCCTCGAGGGTGGTCGGGGTGGTTTCCTTTAGATTCAATTCGCGGGTGAGCATCTCGATGTCTTCGGGCTGAATGTCGCGCTCGGCCAGCTCCAGGTTGAAGTCCGGCGCCTGCCCGCGGATCGTACCGCTCTTGCCCAGCCCCACCACGCGGACCTTTCCGCGGAATTTGACGCGCAGCCCGGGGATGCGTTGGTTGGTGTCCGAGGCAGTATCGTCAAAGCCGTACTCGTTGTGCATATCGAAGACCAGCACCGAAGAGTGGTCGTAATGGATCAGGCCGGCGAGGATGATCCGGGCGAGGAAGGATTTGCCCGTGCCGGTGGCCCCGAAGATGCCCGAGGAGCGCTGGACGAAGCGGTCGAGGTTGATGCACACCGGGTGGTTCTGCTCGCGGGTCAGCCCGATCTTGAAGTTGCCCGGATCGCTCTCCTTGCCGAAGATCTCAGCCACGTCGCCGGCGCTGGCCATGCGCACCATGGCGTGATGGGACGGGACCGTTTTGACCGGCAGGGGGACCGGCAGTTTGGCGGTGCTGGCGCGCATCCAGGCTTCATAGCCGGGAGAGCCCGGCTCGGGGCCGCGTTCGAGCATCAGCGAGGGCAGAACCTCGAGGTTGGTGTAGAGGGTTTGCCCGTGGAGCAGCCCGGCGAGCTGCCCCGGCAGGCGGGTCTCGCTCTGCTCGTCGGCGAAGCGCGGGTCGGTCGAGCCGAGCTGCAGGTCGACGACCAGGCCATAGAAGAGCCAGTCATTGTGCTCCCCGCTCTCGACGACCACGAATCCGCCCTCCTGAACCGAATAGGCAGGGACAGTTAACCGGACCCGCAAGTTTTCTTTGAGACCACCGCCGACGACATAGCCTATGTACTGCTGATTTTCCATTTTCCATTTCCAATTTTCAATTTCTTGCTTTCAGACGATGGATTATTGATGGAGTGTTTGGACAGGTTTTGACGAGCGGTTTTATGTGAAGCGGTGAGAATCGCGACAATTTCCTTGCCTTCCCGCATTAGAGACTCAAGTTTATTGGCAGGAACGATATTGGCTTCGACCAGCATTTCCATCCAATACATCGCTTCGTCCGCTTCTTCCAATGCAATCGATAATTTGGTTATGAAATCTGGTAGAGATTTCCCCTGGCAAGCTGAGCGATAATTTGCGCCTACAGAAGTGCCTGCCCGCAACAACTGCATCCCAATAACTTTCGCAGTTGGATCGTAGCCAAGGGTTTCGACCAATCGAATAATTCTAATCCCAAACTGTTTAGTCCTCTGTTTCAGCTCTGCTTCATCCATGTCATTCGCTCCAAAAGAGAACTCTCTTCCAAATTGAAAATTGAAAATAGAAAATTGGAAATTACTTCACGTAACTTGCCTGGGAATCGAAAACCTGATAGATGTTTTCCGCATCCGCCAGCGTTCCCAGCACGGTCATCAGGGTGGGGTAGTCGTCGCGGAGGAGGGTGATGAGCTCCTGGGTGGCGCGGGTCAGCCAGTCGGAGGCGCCGCGGAGCGAGTGGGCTTGCTGGCCGTTCTGCAGGTGGGCGGCGAGCAGCTCGCCGGTGGGCAAGTCGACGGCGCGCAGGATATGGCGGAAGTAGCCAAAGCGGCCGACGCCGGTAAACTCGACCAGCTCATCGTCGTCGCAGAGGTAGATCTGGTCCAGGCTGAGCGGAGGCCTGGGCGGGAGGAGGTGGCGGATGCGCTCGTTCTGGCGGTAACCGACCGCCAGAACGCTGATCTCGACCGGCACGTTGCGGTTGAGGCGGTTGTCCTGGATTACCGCGTCGTCGATGCCGTCCGCGGTGACCAGTTGGCGCACCAGGCCATCGTCGTCGATGTGGATATCGTGAATGATCCCGTACACCTGGTAACCATCTTCGAGAGGAATGCGCACCAGGCAGCCGAAGGAGGGAGAATTCAACTGGGAAACCCGGCAGCCAAACACGCAGCCGGAGGTGTTCGCGCGCAGTAAACGACCAATCGCCAGGATGCTCATCTCGTTAACCTTGTCCGACCTTCGAGGTCTTTATGACTCTGCTTGTTCGATTTTTCGCCGACGGGAATGCCTCGCCGGTACATCTCAGCCACCATCATCTGCTCGAGCTGCTCTTTTTCCGCCAGGCTGACCACAGCCACCTCGTGGGCGCGGGCGAGCGCATAGGGATAGGGCCGCGCGCCCATGATCCGCGCCTGGCCGACGAGCACCGCCTGCAGGCGATCGATCAGCGCCGGGCGCTCTGCCACCCAGGCGGGGATCTCTGTACGGGTGATCCAGGGGTGCTCCGGCCGGCCGACGTTCAGGTAGAAGAAATGCAGGGCCAGCTCACCGCGGAAGTGATCTGCCGAGCTGGATTGGATCCCAAACACTGCCGACCGCTCGCCGGGGGCGAGGAGGTCGCGGAACAGGTGCGCGTCGGTCACCCCATGGAAGGGACGCACGCGGCCCGCCCGGCGCAGATCTTCTTTCAGCTCCTCCAATTCTAACAGGCGAACCACCAGATCGCCGCGCGGCTTGTCCACATACCCGGCGGTGATCACCCCCAGGGCCGACAGGCGGGTTAGCACGTCCAGGTACTCCTGGAAGAGACGCTGGAACTCGGGAGTATCCCGCGAGCCGCGGTCAGTGAACAGCTCCAGGGGCCCGTCGGTCAGGGTGGTGACCGGCGACGCGGCGCGGCTGGCCAGGTCGGCCAGGACGGTGCGCTCGTTCAGGTCGCGGGTCAGTGCGACGACCTCCTCGGTGATCAGCCCGTTCGCGGTGTACAGCTCTTCTTCAGCGAGGAGCCGGGAGCGGATGATTTCGCGCGGCGCGGACTGGCCGGGGCGGAACTCGAACACCCCCACGTTGATGACGCAGAACTGGACCACCGCGTGGCGGTCGGGGTTGATCTGCGAGCCGTCCGCGGCCAGGATCACACCATCCATGGGGAGGGGTGGAAGGGGGAAATGGGCGTCCAGGTTTTCCACAGCCGGAATGGCGCAGCGCAGGCTCGGGTTGTGACCGGCCGCCTGGCGAACGCGCTGGCGAAGGAGCTCTAGCTCGCCGGCCTGCCGGCGCATAATGTCCAGGCTTTGCTCGCGTTTCTCACGGAAATCCTTTTCACGAAGCGGGGCGGTTTCCCCCCATTTGCGGACCTGTTGCTGTAAATTCTGGAAGTCGACCGGCATACGGCCCCTGCGCTTTCCCGAACATTTGTTTGAATTG
>Ga0335070_10000462_pt1 | contig 45149 bp, 45 predicted proteins | sample Lox_Sample_13_FD_206722 | JGI IMG/M metagenome (GOLD analysis project Ga0335070, IMG submission 206722) | Soil microbial communities from Loxahatchee National Wildlife Refuge, Florida, United States - Lox_Sample_1.3 | ecosystem: Environmental > Terrestrial > Soil > Wetlands | place: USA... | reverse complement strand
GTGATGGCCTGGCGGATCCACCACGTGGCGTAGGTCGAGAACTTGTAGCCGCGGCGGTATTCGAACTTGTCCACCGCCTTCATGAGGCCGATGTTGCCTTCCTGGATGAGATCCAGGAACTGCAGGCCGCGGTTGGTGTACTTCTTCGCGATCGAGATCACGAGGCGCAGGTTGGCCTCGATCATCTCGCGCTTGGCGCGGCGGGCCTTGGCTTCGCCCGTGGACATCTGGCGGGCGATCTCCTTCAGGTCCTTGATCGGGATCCCGACTTCCTTCTGCAGGCTGATCAGCGCTTCCTGCTGCTCGACCACCGCGGGCTTGAAGCGGTCGAGCGCCTTGGCGTACACCTTGCCCGAGGCGATCTCCTCGTTCACCCACTTGAGGTTGGTCTCGTTGCCGGGGAACACCTTGATGAAGTGGGCGCGCGGCATGTTCGCGTTCTTGGTCGCGAGCTCCATGATCTCGCGCTCGTGGCGGCGCACGCGCTCGACCAGCGCGCGCAGCCCGTTGCAGAGGTACTCCACCTGCTTGGCGGTGAAGCGGATCGCCAGCAGCTCGTTGGAGATGTCCTCCTGCAGGTCCTTGTACGCGCGCGAGCGGTAGCCCTTCTCCGAGAGGATCTTCTTCATCCGCTTGTACAGGCGGCGGATCTTGTTGAAGTGGGCGAGCGCGTTCTGCTTGAGCTCCTCCAAGTCGGCGCTGGCGACCGCTTCGTCCTCGGCCTCCTGCTCCTCGGCGTCGAGCTCCTCGAGCTCTTCCTCCTCGGTGAGCTCTTCCTCGACCACCTCCTCGTCATCCGAATCCACGAGCCCGTCCACGAGCTCGTCGATGCGCATCTCGTCCTTCTCGATCAGCTCCGACAGGCGCAGGATCTCCTCGATCGTCGTCGGGCACGACGAGATCGCCTGGATCATGTGCTTGAGGCCGTCCTCGATGCGCTTGGCGATCTCGATCTCGCCCTCGCGCGTGAGCAGCTCCACCGAGCCCATCTCGCGCATGTACATGCGCACCGGGTCCGTGGTGCGGCCGAATTCGGCGTCGATGGTGGTGGAGAGCGCCTCCTCGGCTTCCTCGACCACGTCCTCGTCGGCGACGGGCGGCGGGGCCTCGGCCATGAGCAGCTGCTCGGCGTCCGGGGCCTCGTCGTACACCGCGATGCCCATGTCGGCCAGCATCGTGACGACGCCCTCGATCTGCTCGGCGTCGGTCATGTCGTCGGGCAGGTGGTCGTTGATCTCGGCGTACGTGAGGTAGCCGCGGTCCTTGCCGAGGACGATGAGGTTCTTGAGCCTCTTCTTCTGGGCCTCGACTTCGGCGATCTTGAGCTCGGCGGACTGGTGTTGCTTGCTGGGGTTCTTCACAGAAGTGGCTGCTCCGGCCGGCGGGGAACCGGCAATTGTATCAAAAATTTGACCTTTCTTCTGCCGCCGGATTCCCCGATTTTGCGGCGGACAGGCGGGACAAGAGGCGGTCGAATTCGGCGTGCTGCTCGGGGGTGGCCGTGCCCGCCTGCACCAGCCCCATGAGCTCGGTGCGGCGGCGGTCTAGCGTCTCGGTGCGGATCCTCTCCACCACCCCGCGTAATTCAGCCTCGAGATCGAAATCGGGGCTATCGGCCTGATTTAAAAGGGGGTCGCCCAGGGCATTTGCGATAGCGTCCTGATACTCGGTTCCTTCGAAGTATGCACTCACTTGACCGAGCGTCAAGCCCGGATTCTGGTGCAAATGCGCTACCACGGCACGCGCCGCGGCCGCCTCGGGGCCGTTGCCCACCAGGACATCCTCCGGAACCTGCGCGGCGAGCTCCACACGGTGGAGAACAAGGGCCAGCACGCGGGATTCCGCCCGGGGCGGCCCCTTGCGCACGGGGCGGGACGGGACCGCAGCCGGGCGGCGTTCCGGGGCGCGGGGCGCGGCGGGAACGAGCGCCTCGATCTCCTCGGGCGAAAGGCGGGCGAGCTCCGCCAGGCGCTTGCGCAGCATCGCGCCCAGCGCGGGCGCCTCGATCTGCGCGATGAGGGGCTTCGCGTGGGCGACGAAGCTCGCGCGCCCTTCCGCGGTCGCCATATCCACCTGCGTGGCGAGCTCCGCGAACAGGAATTGCGAGAGCGGCTTCGCCTGGCCCACGGCCTCCAGGAATGCTTTCTTGCCAAGGCGGCGCACGTACGTGTCCGGGTCGTCCTCGGCGGGCAGGAAGAGGAAGCTCACCACCTTGCCGTCGGCGAGCACGGGCAGCGACACCTCGAGCGCGCGCCACGCGGCCTTGCGGCCGGCCGCGTCGCCGTCGAAGCAGAACACCACGTTGTCGGCCATGCGCAGGAGCTTGCCCACGTGGATCGGCGTGGTCGCGGTCCCGAGCGTGGCCACCGCGTTCTCCACGCCGTGCTGGGCGAGCGCCACCACGTCCATGTAGCCCTCCACCACGATCACCTGGTTCGCGTCGCGGATGGCCCGGCGCGCCTGGTAGAGGCCGTAGAGCTCGCGCCCCTTCTCGAAGAGCGGCGTCTCGGGGGAGTTCATGTACTTGGGCTCGCCCTCGCCGATCACGCGCCCGCCGAAGCCGATCACGTTGCCGCGCGCATCGAGGATCGGGAACATCACGCGGTGCCGGAAGCGGTCGTAGCGGCGCGACTTGCGCTCGCCCTCGGGCTCGCTGTCGATCACCAGGCCCGTGTCCTTGAGGCTCGCCGTGGCGTAGTCGGGGAAGACCGCCTCGAGGTTCTGCCAGCCCTCCGGCGCATAGCCCAGCCCGTAGCGCGCCGCGATCTCGCCCGACACGCCGCGGCCCTTGAGGTAGTCGATCGCGGCCCTGGATTTCTTGAGCTGCGCGCGGTAGTAGCCGAGGGCTTCCATCATCCGCGCGTTGAGCGCGGGCGCTTCCGCCGCGCCCGGCCTGGGCGGTCCCGAGCGCGTCTCCGGCACCGGCATTCCCACCGTCTCGGCGAGCGCGCGGATCGCCTCGGGGTACGCGAGGCCCTGGTACTCCATGAGGAACCCGATCGCGTTGCCGTGCGCCCCGCAGCCGAAGCAGTGATAGAACTGCTTGCTCGGGCTCACGGTGAAGGACGGCGTCTTCTCGGTGTGGAACGGGCAGCACGCCGAATAGTTGGCGCCCGCCTTCTTGAGCTTCACATGCCGGTCCACCACGTCGACGATATCGACGCGCCCCAGAAGGGACTGGATGAAATCCTGGGGGATCATGAAGGCAGCATAGGTCATTCCCGCGCAGGCGGGAATCCAGCCTCAACCGGCGAGCTTCGCCTTGACCAGCCCCGACACTTTGCCCATGTCCGCCTTGCCCGCGAGCTTGGGCTTCACCACCCCCATCACCTTGCCCATGTCGGCGGGGCCCTTGGCGCCCGTGGCCGCCACGGCCTCGGCGATGATCGCTTCCACCTCCGCCTGCGAGAGCTGCTGCGGCAGGTAGGCCTCGATCACGGAGATCTCGAACTTCTCCCTGTCGACCAGGTCCTGGCGCGCGGCCTTCTCGAACTGCGCGATGGACTCCCGGCGCTGCTTGATCATCTTCTCGGCCACCGCGATCACGCCGGCGTCGTCGAGCGTGATGCGCTCGTCCACCTCGCGCTGCTTGACCGCCGAGAGCATGAGGCGCAGCGCCGCGAGCTTGTCGGCCTCGCGGGCCTTCATCGCCACCTTGATGTCTTCGTTGAGCTTTTCGCGCAGTGCCATGTGCGTAAACCTCCAAATGAAAGCGGCGAGCGGGGCTTCCAAGCCCGGCTCGCCGCGCGATTCGGTGACGCTGGGTCTAGTAGAGCTTGGGCGGCAGCATCTGCGCGCGCATGCGCTTGTAGCGGCGCTTCACCGCGGCGGCATGCTTGCGCTTGCGCTCGGCCGTGGGCTTCTCGTAGAACTCGCGCGCGCGAAGCTCGGTGAGGAGGCCCGTCTTCTCGACCGCGCGCTTGAAGCGGCGAAGCGCGACGTCGAAGGGCTCGTTTTCCTTGACTCTTACGATGGGCATGACGGCTGTCGGGTTTTTGACTGCGGGAAACCCAGCATAATATCAGGATTTTCCAGGAAAGTCTCTTGCTGATCCTCGGCATCGAGACCTCTTGCGACGAGACCGGTGTGGCCCTCTACGACACGGAGGGCGGGCTCCTCGCCGAGGCGCTTCATTCGCAGGCCGACATGCACGCCGTCTACGGCGGCGTGGTGCCCGAGCTCGCCTCCCGCGACCACGTCCGGCGCCTCGTGCCGCTCATCGCCCACACCCTGGAACGCGCAGGGCGCCCGATCGCCGACGTGGACCTCATCGCCTTCACGCAAGGGCCGGGCCTGGGCGGGGCGCTCCTCGTGGGCGCTTCCGTGGCCTCGGGCATCGGCCTCGTGCTGGGCAAGCCCGTGGTGGGAATCCACCACCTGGAGGGCCACCTGCTCTCGCCGCTGCTTTCGGAGCCGAGGCCCGCGTTTCCCTTCATCGCCCTGCTCGTATCCGGCGGCCACACGCAGCTCATGCGGGTCGATGGCGTCGGGCGCTACGCGATGCTGGGCGAGACGCAGGACGACGCCGCCGGCGAAGCCTTCGACAAGACCGCGACCCTGCTCGGGCTCGCCTATCCGGGCGGCCCCGCGCTCGCGAAGCTCGCCGAGCGCGGCAATGCGAAGCGCTTCGACTTCCCGCGCCCGATGCTGGCGAGCGGCAACCTCTCCTTCAGCTTCAGCGGCCTCAAGACCGCGGTGCTCACGAAACTGCACGCGCTGGGCACGCTCGACGAGCAGGCCCGCGCCGACGTCGCCGCTTCGTTCCAGCAGGCCATCGTGGACGTGCTCGCCGCGAAGTGCCTCCACGCGCTCGAGCGCGAATCGCTGCAGCGCCTGGTGGTGGCGGGCGGCGTCGGCGCGAACCGGCTGCTGCGCGAGACGCTGGTGGCGCGCGCGGGCGCGATCGGCGCGCAGGTGAGCTTCCCGCCGCTCGCCCTGTGCACCGACAACGGCGCGATGATCGCCTTCGCGGCCGCACTCAAGTATCCGCAGGGCGCGCGCGGCGAGGAAGGATTCCAGGTGTACCCGCGCTGGGACCTCGGCGAGACGGCTCAGTCCACGCCGCGCCGGTAAGCCTGCTCGGCGGCCGCCAGCTCCTCCTCGGCGGCCTTCACGTCATCCTCGAGCTTCTGGATGCGCTCGTAGTAGGCCTCGGTGGGCACCGCGGTCGGGCACATGGTGACGACGTTGCCGGTGGCGTCCTTGGCCGACTTGCAGTTCGAGCGCGGCGCCCCGCCGAGCATGCCGCCCATGCCATTCATTCCGCCGGTGGAGGCGGAGCCCGGCCCCGCCGTGGGATTGTTCTTGTCCATGCGCTGCTGGATGACCTGGTGCTCGTCGTCCTGCGGATCCTGCCCCGCCTCGAGCGCGGCCTTCGCGTTGGCGAGCTTTTCGCGCGCCGCCTGCACGCGCGCCTCGAGCTGGTTGCGCGTTGCGCGCCGCTGCGTCGCGCGATCGGGCGGCTGGGCGGTCTCGGCATCGACGGCCGCGGCCGGCGCCTTGGGCGCGGGCGGCTTCCACGTGGTGTCCGGTTTCTCGTCCGGCTCGATGCGCGTGACGGGCCCAACGGGATTCTTGGGCGGCGTGTCGCTGTAGTGGATCCTGCCCTGCGCGTCCATCCAGCGATAGAGCGTCTGCGCGGGCGCGCACAGGGCGGCGAGGCAAACGACCGAGGCGACCAGCGTGCGCGAAAGCGCACCCGCCACGCTCAACGATCCTTCTCGGCGCGGGCGAGCTCGTCCTCGGCGTCCTTCACGTCCTGCTCGAGCTTGGCGAGGCGCTTCTCGTACTCCTCGCTCGGGATGTTGCGCACGCCGCCGCCCACCTTGCCGACCATCATCATGTCGTCGGGACCGGGATTGTCCTTCGCGTCCTGCAGCGCCTTCTTCGAGCTCTCCAGCTTTTCCTTCGCCTGGGCGTAGCGCGCCTCGGCGTCGCGCTGGCGGTCGCTCATGTTGCCGCGCGAGCGGACCTTCATCTCCCCCACCTCGCCGCCCTTCCCGGGAGCCGCTGCGGGCTTGGGCAACGTGGCGGTGTTCGCGTTGGGGTCGATGGTGAGCGGGATCACCTGGCCGTCGAAATTCTTCGGCTTCTCCTCCGAGTAGGTGACCTTGCCGTTCTTGTCGATCAGCTTGTAGAGCGTTTGCGCCGAAACGGATGCGGCGATGCAGAACGCGCCGGCGGCGAGGATTGCGAGCGAACGGATCGTCTTCATGCGGCAGCCCTTTGCGCGCCGCAAACGGCGCATTCTGGATCGCGGGCGAGGCGCACTTCGTGCCAGCGGCTCGCGAGCGCGTCGAACATCAGGAGGCGGCCGGCGAGCGTCTCGCCTACGCCGGCCACGAGCTTGATCGCCTCGGCCGCCTGCAAGGTGCCGATGATGCCCACCAGCGGCGCGAAGACGCCCATCGTGGCGCAGCGCTCCTCACCCGCATCGGCGTCCTCGCCGAACAGGCAGTGGTAGCAGGGGGCCTCGTCGCGGCGCAGGTCGAACACGGCCACCTGGCCGTCGAAGCGAATGCCGGCGCCGGAAACGAGCGGCTTGCGTGCAGCGACACATGCCCTGTTCAACGCATGGCGCGTCGCGAAGTTGTCCGAGCAGTCGAGGACCACGTCGGCGCTGCGGGCGAGCGCCATCAACCGGTCGGGGCCGGCGCGCTCGTCGAGGGCTTCGACGCGGATCTCGGGGTTGATGCCCGCGAGCGTGGCGGCGGCGGAGGCGGCCTTCGGCTGGCCCACCGAATCCACGCGATGGATCACCTGGCGCTGGAGGTTCGTGAGATCCACGCGATCGCCGTCGCAGATCGTGATGCGGCCGAAGCCGCTGGAGGCGAGGTAGAGGAGCGCCGCCGAGCCCAGGCCGCCCGCGCCGACGACGAGGGCGTGGGCGGCGAGGAGGCGCTCCTGCGCTTCCTCGCCGAACTCGTTCAACAGGAGGTGCCGGCTGTAGCGCAGGCGTTGGTGGTCGTCCATCGCCGGATGCGCGCGAGCCGGCTCCGCGCTACTTGGTCACCGCCGCGGTGGTGGTGGCGGGCGTGCCGGTATCGATGGGAAGGCCCTTCAGGTGATTGAGCGCTGCGTTGAGCTGCAGGTCTTCCTTCTTCGCTCCGGGCGCGGCTTCCTTGGCGGGCGCTTCGGCCTTGGGCGACGTGGAGGCCACCTTGCCGCCCGGCGTCGTGGCGAGCGGCGGCGCGGCCGGGCCGGCGACCACCTTGTCGGTCGGCTTCTTGGTCTTGGCGCTCGCATCGGCCGTGGCCTTGTCGTCCTCGACCGTGAGGTGATGCTGGAGGTCCGCCTCGCGAAGCAGGATGCGGGCATCCACGGCGTCTTCCACCACGATGTCGGGCACGATGCCCTTGGCCTGGATCGAGCGGCCGCCCGGCGTGTAGTAGCGCGCCGTCGTGAGCTTCACCGCCTGGTTGTTGGGCAGCGGGAGGATGGTCTGCACCGAGCCCTTGCCGAAGGTCGTCGTGCCGATCAGCGTGGCGCGGTGCTGGTCCTGCAGCGCGCCGGCCACGATTTCCGAGGCCGACGCCGAGGCGCCGTTCACCAGCACGACCAGCGGCACGGTCTTGATCGACGCCGGCAGCTTGGAGAGGTAGTCGTCCTTGAACGCGCCGCGCACGTAGTTCTCCTTCGACGCGGTGAGGCGCATCTTGGCGTCCTCGGTGCGGCCGTCGGTGTACACGACGAGCGCGTTCTTCGGCAGGAACGCGGCGGACACGGCGACGGCGGAGTTGAGCAGCCCGCCCGGGTTCATGCGCAGGTCGAGCACGAGGCCCTTGAGGTCGCCGTTCGATTGCTTGTACAGGTCCTGGATCGCGGTGGCGAGGTTCTCGCCGGTGTGCTCCTGGAACTGGGTGATGCGGATCATGCCGTAGCCGGGCTCGAGCATGCGCGCCTTCACGCTCTTCACGCGGATCACGTCGCGGCGCACCACGATGTCGAGCGGGTTCGCCTCGTTCTTGCGCAGGATGGTGAGCTTCACGTCCGTGTTGGGCTTGCCGCGCATCTTCTTCACGGCGTCCGAGAGGCTGATGCCCTTGAGCGAAACGTCGTCCAGCTTGATGATGAGGTCGCCCGCCTGCACGCCGGCGCGGAACGCGGGCGTGTCCTCGATGGGGGCCACGACTTTCACGAATCCATCCTCGGTGCCGACCTCGATGCCGAGGCCGCCGAATTCACCCTGGGTGCCGACCTGCAGGTCGCGATAGGCTTCCTGGTCGAGGAACGCGGAATGCGGGTCCAGGCCCGTGAGCATCCCGTTGATGGCTTCCTTGAGGAGCTTGTGGTCGTCGACCGGCTCGACGTAGTCGCTCTTGATGCGGCCGAAAACCTCGCTGAAGAGCCTGAGGTCGTCCACCGGCAGCATGAGCGCGGAGGACTGGCGGTCGGCCACCGCCGAAAAATGCAGGCTCGCGGCCACACCGAGTGCGGCGCCGAGGGCTACGAGTCCGAGTTGCTGAAGCTTCTTGCCCATGCGTGGTTTCCTCGCTTGCTTGAGTCGGGGCCGCGGCGAGCCTAGGGTGCCACCCACCCCAGCGGATCGAACGGTTTTCCGTCGCGACGTAGCTCAAAGTATAGACCCGATTCCGCGGCGACGTCCGTTGCTCCTACATGTGCAATCGGGTCTCCGCTACGGACGGTTTCGCCAACCTGACGCAGCAATCCTTCGTTGTTGGCGTAGAGGCTCATGTATCCCGCGCCGTGGTCCAGAATCAACAGGTTACCGAACCCCCTGAGCCAGTCAGCGTATACAACGCGCCCGTCGGCCACCGCGTGGACCGTTTCACCTGAAACGGTGCGAATGAACAGGCCCTTCCACGTCGCCCCCGATTCCTCGCGGGCGCCGCCGTAGCGGTTGGCGAGCTCGCCGCGCACGGGGAGCTTGAGCACCCCCTTCAGGCTCGCGAACGGCCGCGCGGCGAGGGAGGCATCCGCCACCTGGTCTATGGTCCGCCCCTTGGCCGGCGGCGCCGGCGACTTCGCGATCGCGCGGGCGATCTCCTCGACCAGCCTGGACAGGCGCGCCTCGTCGCGCTTGAGCCGCCCGATCTGCTGGCGGTCGCGCGCGATCTCGGTGCCGAGGCGGGCCACCACCGCCGCGCGCGCGGAGCGCTCGCGCTCCAGGCGCCGCGCCTCTTCGGCCTGCTGCCGCTCGTTGTCGCGCAGGTCGTCGCGGCGCTGGGCCGCGTCGGCCGCGAGGGCTGCGATGGATTGTTCCTGGGAGCGCAGCGACGCGATGAGCGTGGCGCGCGCGCGCTGGATGTAGTCGTAGTAGACCAGGTGGCGCGCGACCTCGGCGGCGTCGCGCCCTTCCAGCAGCAGGCGCAGGCGGTCGGGCGCGCCCTGCCGGTACTGCATGCGCAACAGGTTGGACGCGAGCTGCTGCTGGCGCGCCACGCCCGCGCGCGCCGCGCGCTCGCGCTCGCCGATCGCGGCGAGCTCCGCCTCGAGGGTGCGCCGCCGCTGCTGCAGGTCGAAGAGCGCGCGCTGCGCGTCGCTCACCGCCTTCGCGCTCGCGCGCAGCTGCTCGTTGGCTTCGCTTCGCGTGCCCTCGCGGGCGGCGAGGTCCTTCTGGAGCTTGTCGATGCGATCGCGCAGCTCCTGGAGGTCCTGCTCGGTGGGCGCCGGCCTGGCTGGAGAAGGCTTCGGCGTCTTCGCGGGCCACGCGGAAGCGCCCGCGAGCGCGCAGGCGACGAGCGACGCGAGCGCGAACGCGCGCGTACGCCGCATCGGTTCCATGGGCTACCGGGCCTTGCCCTGGCTCGCCACCGCCTGCTGCGCCTTCGCCACCGCCTCGGGATCGCCCAGGTAGTAGCTGCGCACCGGCCGCAACCCGTGGTCGAGCTCGTAGACGAGGGGGATCGCGGTGGGCACGTTCACGCCGACGATCGCCTCGTCGGACAGGGCATCGAAGTACTTGATGAGCGCGCGCAGGCTGTTGCCGTGCGCGGCGACCAGCACGCGTTCGCCCGCCGCGACGCGCGGGGCGATGCGCTCCTTCCAGTAGGGCACGACGCGGGCCACCGTGTCCTTGAGGCATTCCGTGAGCGGCAGCTCCTGCGGCGAAAGCGAGGCGTAACGGCGGTCGCGCGCGGCGTTGCGCGGGTCGCCGGCCTCGAGGGCGGGCGGCGGGACGTCGTAGCTGCGCCGCCAGAGCAGCACCTGCTGCTCGCCGAACTTCGCGGCGGTCTCGGCCTTGTTCAGGCCCTGCAGCGCACCGTAGTGCCGCTCGTTGAGCCTCCAGTGCTTCTCGACGGGAAGCCACAGCCGGTCCATCTGCCCGAGCGCGAGGTCGAGCGTGAGGATGGCGCGCTTGAGCACCGAGGTGTACACGAAATCGAAGTCGTAGCCTTCCTTGGCGAGCAGGCGCCCGGCGCTGCGCGCCTCTTCCACGCCCTGCTCCGTGAGGTCCACGTCCGTCCATCCGGTGAAGCGGTTCTCGCGGTTCCACGCGCTTTCGCCGTGGCGCAGCAGCACGATCTTTCTCATGGGCCGAGTTTATCAAACGGCCCATGGACTAGAATCGTGGCTTTTGCATGCCGCGCGTGACGCCGCCCTCGGCGCGCGAGGAATTCCTCGCCGGCGCCTTCGAGATCGCCCCGCTCCTCCTGGGCCTCGTCCCGTTCGGGTTCGTGGCGGGCATCGCGTCGGTCTCCGCGGGGATGACGCCGCTGGAGGGCTTCGCGCTTTCCGTGCTGTCGTTCTCGGGCATCGCGCAGCTCATCGTCTGCCAGCTCGTCGCCGCGCAATCGCCCGTCCTCGTGGCGATACTCGCCGGCTCGGTCGTGAGCCTTCGCTTCGTCATGTACAGCGCCACCGTCTCGCCCCACCTCGCGCACCTCGACCGGCGCTGGCGCGCGCTGCTCGCCTCCCTCATGACCGACCAGAGCTTCTCGCTCACGACGCGCCGCTTCTCGGCCCCGGGCGGGCCCGCCAACCGCCACTGGCACACGCTGGGCATGTCCCTCACGATGTACGTGGCCTGGCAGCTCACGGTGGCGATCGGCATCGTGGCCGGCGCGAGCATTCCGAAGGCCTGGTCCCTGGACTTCGCCGTGGTGCTCACGTTCATCGCCCTGCTGGTGCCCGTGGTGCGCACGCGCGCCGACCTCGCCGCGGCCGTGGTGGCGGCGGCGGTGGCCCTCGCCGCGGCGGGCCTGCCTTACCGCCTCGCCCTGGTGGTCGCCTCGCTCGCGGGCATCGCGGCCGGCATGGCGATCGAAAGGACGCGGCGCCGGTGAGCCACTGGGAAATCATCCTCGGCGTGGCGGCCGTCACGTTCCTCCTGCGCGCCTCGTTCATCGTGTTCGCCGACCCGCAGCGCTTTCCCCATGCGTTTCGCCAGGCCCTGCTCTTCGTGCCCCCGGCGGTGCTCGCCGCCATCGTGGCCCCGGGGCTCGCCCTGCCGGGCGGCGCCCTCGACCTCACGCTCGCCAACCCGCGCTGGGTCGCGGGCGTGGTGGCGCTCGTCGTCGCGGCGGCGAGCCGCCATCCGCTCGCCGCCGTCGCCGTCGGGATGCCGTCGCTGTGGCTGCTCCAGTGGGCCATGGGGTAAAATCGTCGTTTTTTCCGGGCGCGCGTCGGCGCCTTCGAGGAATACCGGCAAGTGGGCGAATTCATCGTGAGCAACTGGGCGCTCGTCGCCGTCTTCGTGGCGAGCGGCGTGATGCTGGTCTGGCCCGAGCTCTCGCGCCTCGTCGGCGCATCCAACGAAATCGGCACGCTCGAGGCCACGCGCCTCATGAACCAGGCGGGCAGCCTCATCCTCGACGTGCGCGACGGCAACGAGTACGCGGCGGGCCACCTGCCGCGCGCGCGGCACATCCCGCTGGGCGAGCTGTCCAACCGCATCGAGGAGATCGGCAAGTACAAGGACAAGCCCGTGATCGTGACCTGCCGCTCCGGCATGCGCGCCGGGGCCGCCGCGAAGGTCCTGAAGGGCGCCGGGTTCAGCGCCGTGTATCAACTGAAAGGCGGGCTGGGCGCCTGGCAGCAGGCGAGCCTGCCCGTGGAGAAGTGAACGCGATGGCGAAGGTCGTGATGTACACGACGGGCGTGTGCCCGTTCTGCCTGCAGGCCGAGCGCCTGCTCAAGTCCAAGGGCGCGCAGGTCGAGAAGATCCGCGTGGACCTCGATCCGCCGCGCCGCCAGGAGATGATGGAGCGCACCGGGCGGCGCACGGTGCCGCAGATCTACGTGGGCGAGCGCCACGTGGGCGGCTACGACGACCTGGCCGCGCTCGACCGCGCCGGCGGCCTCGACCCGCTCCTCGCAGCTCCCTGAAATCCATTTCAACGGCCCCCGCGCCGCATCCAAGGAAGGTCCATGAGCGAGATCCCCCAACAGAACAACCAGCCCAGCTTCACCATCGAGAAGGTCTACGTGAAGGACCTTTCGCTCGAGATCCCGAATGCGCCGGCCGTGTTCCTCGAGCGCGAGGCGCCGACGGTGGACATCCAGCTGCACCACAACTCCACGGGCGTCGAGCAGGGCATCTACCAGACGCTCCTCACGGTGACGGTGACCGCGAAGATCGGCGACAAGACGCTGTTCCTCGTGGAGGCCTCGCAGGCCGGCATCTTCGCCGTGCGCAACGTGCCGCCGGGCGACCTGGACGCGATCCTCGCCATCGCCTGCCCCAACATCCTCTTCCCGTACGTGCGCGAAGTGGTCTCGGACACGGTGACGCGAGCGGGTTTCCCGCCCGTGATCCTCGCGCCGGTGAACTTCGAGGCGATCTACCACGCGCAGCGCAACCCGCAGCCCGCGGCGGAGCCCGTGCAGATCATCACGCCCGGCGTGTCGCACTGAGGTGGGCGTGCGCGCCGCGTTCCTGCTGGCGCTCGCGGCCGCGGCCCCGGCGGCCTTCGCGGCCGAGTATCGCGCGCTCGGCAACGCGCCCGCGGTGGTCTACGACGCGCCCTCCAACAAGGCCGACCGCCTGTTCGTCGCGAGCCGCTACTACCCGTTCGAGATCCTGGTGAAGCTCGACCAGTGGACCAAGGTGCGCGACGTGAACGGCGAGATCGGCTGGGTCGACAACAAGGCGCTCGGCGACCGGCAGACGGTCTTCGTGACGGTGCCGCTCGCCGACGTGCGCGCCGCGCCCAGGCCGGAAGCGCCGCTCGTGTTCGAGGCGTACAAGCAGGTGCTCCTCGAGGTGGTGGAGCCGCCCGCCGACGGCTGGGTGAAGGTCCGCCACCGCGACGGGCAGCAGGGCTACATCCGCATCGCGCACATCTGGGGCGCCTGAGAGCCGTGCGCATCGCGATCCTCGGCGCGGGCGCATGGGGCTCGGCGCTGGCGGTGTCGTTGTCGCCGGCCCATGAAGTCGCGCTCTGGTCGCGCGCCGCCGCGGACTGCGAGTCGCTCGCGCGCACCCGCACGAGCCGCTACCTCCCCGGCATCGCGATTCCCGCAAAGGTGTCCATCGAGCCGCGCCTCGACCGGGCGATCGGCGGCGCGGATTTCGTGATCGCCGCCACCGCGACCTCGGGCCTGCGCGAGACGACCGCCGCCGTCGCCGCGCTCGACGCGCAACCCACGCTCGTGTGGGCGTGCAAGGGATTCGAGACGGGCACGGGCCTGCTGCCCCACGAGGTGGTGGCGCAAACGATGCCGCGCGCCACGCGGGTGGCCGCGCTCTCCGGCCCCAGCTTCGCGCTCGAGGTGGCGCGCGGGCAGCCCGCTGCCGTCGTGCTCGCCGCGCGCGATGCGCGCTTCGCCTCCGACGCGGCGGCCAGCCTCAACAGCTCGCGGCTTCGCATCTACTCCAACGACGACCTCACCGGCGTGGAGCTGGGCGGCGCGCTCAAGAACGTGGTCGCCATCGCCGCGGGCATATGCGACGGCCTCGCGCTCGGGCGCAATGCGCGCGCGGCGCTCGTCACGCGCGGCCTTGCCGAGATCTCGCGCCTGGGTGTCGCGATGGGCGGGCGCCTGGAGACCTTCAACGGCCTCGCGGGCCTGGGCGACCTCGTGCTCACCTGCACGGCGGACATGTCGCGCAACCACGCGGTGGGCACACGCATCGCTCAGGGCGCGAGCCTCGACCAGGTGCTGGGCGCGCTGGGACACGTGGCCGAAGGCGTGCATTCGGCGCGCGCCGCGCGCGACCACGCGCGCGCCCGCGCGATCGAGATGCCCATCACGGAAGCGGTCTGCGCCGTGCTCTTCGAGGGCCGGCCTCCCGCCGAGGCGGTCAGGCAGCTGCTGGCGCGCGATCCCCGGCCGGAGTGAACCAGAAGACGCCCGCGAGGAACGCGAAGTAGAGCGCGTTGGCGGGAATGTGGAAGTTGAAATCGAAGCCCGCGTGCACGATGAGCGCGAGCATCCCGAGGCCCGCGCACACCTGCAGCGACCCCAGCCCGCGCGAGGGCGGCATGCGCAGGAGCTCGCGCCAGCGCATCACGTAGGCGGCCGCGAGCAGCGCGATCGCCGCGATTCCCGCCACGCCCAGCTCGAGGAACGCCTCGGCATAGTCGTCGTGCGCGTGGTCCACGAAGCCCGGCAGGCTCGTGCCCTGGTAGAGAGGGAACGCATCCGCGAAAGTGCCGAGCCCCGAGCCCAGCGGCAGGAAGTCCAGCGCAGCCCTCACGGCGGCCGCGGCGATGCGAAGCCGCCCCTCGTAGCTCACCGTGAGCTCTTCGGGCGAGAACCGCTCGAGGACCGGCGTGAGCCCCACGTAGGCGGCGAGGCCGAGCGCCGCGATGCCCACGACGGCGAACACGGCGCGCGCCTGGCGCGAGCCCGCGTTCCACACCAGCGTGAGGCTCGCGAGCGCGAACGCCATGAGGCCGCTGCCGATGCCCGCGCGCGAGCGCGTGAAGAGCAGCGCCACGACCAGGACCACGACGAAGACCGAAAGGACGAGGCGCCGGGCGAGCTTGGCATCGCGATGGCGCGGGTGCTCGCGCAGGATCTCGCCGTTCGCGTCGCGCGCGGGCACCACCTCGCCCGCCCACAGCGCGATCAGCATCGGCAGCGCCATCGCCATCAGCGCGGCGAAGTGGTTCTTGTTCACGTACGTGCCGGTCGCCGCGCCGCCGCCGAAGCGATTGCCGAGCGTGAGCGGCGAGCCGGGTGCCGCCCCCAGCTGCATGAGCCCCAGCACCGCCTCGAGCAACGCGACGGCCACGAAGATCACCACGAGCCGGCGCAGCTGGCGCCGGCCCATCGCCTGCACCATCCCGAACACGGCGAGCGGCGGCAGCATCGCGAGCCACGCGTACTCCGTGGCCCGCGCGTGCAGGCTCACCGAGTGCCAGGCGGGCGGATCCGTGGCCCCGCGCAGCGCCTGCGCGTAGGGCTCGTGGCCGGGCAGCGCGGCCCACCAGCCGAACGGCACCGGAACGCGCTGGATGAGCGGCACGACGAGGAGCAGCAGGATGGCCCATCCCAGCATCGGGGGAAGCGAGACGCGCTGCAGGTCGCGCGCCCCGTAGAAGGCCGCCAGCACGAAGGCGAGGAGCGAGGCGCACTCGAGGACGAGCAGGGGCAGGGGGCGGTTGCCGCCGCGCACGAGCGGCGCGAAGACCAGCATGGCCGCCGCGATCCAGAACCACGAAACGCCCGCGGCGGGCGACTCACTGCGCGCGGCGCCGCGCGTCAATTCGGGCTTACCGTGTTCTCGTTTTGGCGCCAGCGCCAGACCGACAGGCCGACGAGGCCCGCCTGCACCGCCGTGCCCGGCGTGAGCAGCGCCGGGGCGGGACCCGCCGCGGCGACCACGGTCGGCCGGACCATCGATTCGACCTGCGCGAGGAGCGCTTCGCAGGGCTTGTCGCGCTGGACCTCGAAGCGCTGGTTCTCCTTGAGCTCCACGCGGCAGCCGTTGTCGAACTGCACGACCGCGCCGGAGTTGCTGGTCGTGATGACGCGCATGCCGTCCATGAGGCGCTCGGAATCCTTGCCCGCGGCGAGCCCGGTGGCCTGGCTCACCAGCACGTTGCCGCGCAGGTCGATGAGCTTCGCGATGCCGTTGTTGTCCTGCGCGTGGGGCTGCGCCGCCGCGAATGTTGCGGCGAGGGCGAGCAGCGTTCGTCTGGCGTCGATCTTCATGGAATCCCCGTCAATGGTATTGCCGAGCGGCGAGATTGTCGAACCACAGCGTGCCGGCCAGGAACGCGGAAGCCGATCCCGTGACGGCGGGCTCGAGCTGCAGGAGCTGCCCGGTGCATCCCGGCGCCACGGTCGCGTCGAAGCTGAATGCCTCCCAGTCGCCCGAGCCGGTGAAGCGCACCGACTGCGCGAACGGATCCTGCGGCTTGCCTTCCACCACGCAACGCAGCGTCCACTGCGCGCCGTGCCCGTCCTTCATCCCTTCCTCTCGCGCCATGCCCGTAACCTGGTAGCGCCCCGGGGCGAGCGCGAGGAACTGCGCCACGGGAACGCCGGCCTGGCGCTTGTCCGGGCTGTACACGACGCGCAGCGCGCGCTGGCCTGCGACACCCTGCGCGCGCGCGAAGTCGGCCGTGTGCCCCGCCTCGCGCATCGTGCGGCGATCGACGATCCAGTCGAAGCCCCCCGGCAGCGGCGCGTATTCGAAGCTTCCGTTGAACACGAAGCCCACGTCGGCGAGCCGCTCGCGCGGCAGCGTGTTGAGCCAGAGCTGGTAGGCCTGGTCCCAGCGGCCGGACTCGCGCAGCCGCTCGACGATGCACGCGCCCTCCGCGGAGGAGGCTTGCCCCGCGGCCACGCGTTGCAGGTAGATGGGCGCGAGCGCCGTGGCCTCCAGGCCGCCGCGGCAGGCGCTCTCGATGAAAGCGCCGAGCCACGGGGGCGAGCGCGCGAGGATCGCGTTCCACTGCGCAGCGTACTGTCCCGAGGCGAGCGTCCGGGCCATCACCGCGAAGGCGCGGTCGCGCACGTCGCTGTAGCTCTCGACGAGGACGGCGAGCACGTCCAGGGCGGGCGCGACCTCGCCGTGCCGCAGGAGATGGTCGGCCATCGCGGCGAGCACGTCGTGGTCCACCGGGGCCACGCGGCGTGCGGACCGGAATGCGCGCGTGGCCGCCGCGGTATCGCCCGCCGCCTCGAAATCGCGCGCGAGCATCGCATAGGCCGCCGCGTTGGCCGGGTTCTCGCGCACGAGCTGCATGAGCACCTCGCGCTCGGGCAAGTCGCTGCCGCCCGCCCGCGCGGCGGGCGCGGCCGGCCGCCCGGCATCGTCGTAGAGCACGACGTTCACCTCGACCGCCCGCCACAGGACGATCAGGCACGCGATGACGATTCCCGAACGCAATGCCGCGTTCATGCCTAGGGGCCGTTGGGGAACAGCGTGAGCCGCGTGATGCGCGCCTTGCCGTCGCGCATCGCGACGTCCATCTCCAGATCGACCTTGCGCTCGGTGGTGCCCGGCTCGGCGTAGTACTCGGCCTGCACGAGCGCCATGCCGCGCGCGTGCGCCGCGCGGTCCTGCATCTGCCAGTCGAGGCTCGTGATGCGCAGGTGGCGGCTCTTCGTCGCGCGGAAGAAATCGCTGAACGCCTCCCGCGTGCGCATCGTGTCCCAGAAGCCGTTGGACGGATCCATGAGCGCCATCAGCGCGTCGGCCTGCCCGGCCTCGTAGCTGTCGATGAGGTGCACCACGACGGTCTCCATGTCCTGCGGCGTGACCGCCGGCGCGGGGCTGGCCGCTTGCGCGAGCTGCGGCGCGGCCGCGACCGCTGTCTCGATTCTCGCGGGCGGCGCGGGCTTCGCAGCCGGCACGGCGGCCGGCTTCGCGGGGACCACGACGGGCTCGGGCGCCGCCGGGGCCTGCTCGGCTGCCGTCGCGACGACCGCGGGCGGCATGCGCTCGGGCGCAACCTCCTCGCGCATCTCGCCGGGGCGCACCGTCTCGACGGCCGGCTGCGCCCGCGGGCGCAGGCTGCGCAGCAACGGCGCGAGGATCGGAATCTCCACCGGCCCCTTCTCGGCGGTATCGGCGTCGCTCGCGGGGGCCTCGCGGCCCGCCGGCGCGCTGCCCAGGTAACGCGGACGCTCGGCGGAAGCCACCAGCGCCTTGTTGCGCGCAGCGCTCCATCCGCGAACGAGCATCGATTGGTGCAGCTCGTCTCCCTGCCAGAGCTGGAAGCCCAGCAGCGCCGCGATCACGAGGCCCACCGCGGGCAACGCGTACGCGAGGCGCCGCGGCCAGCGCCGCCCCGGCGCCACGCGCACGGCTCGCGCCGCGCCTTCCGGAACATGCGCCGCGTCGGACTCGCGGCGGCGCGCGAGCCCGGCATCGTATTCCCTGCGGCGCGCCTCGTCGGAGAGCACCTCGTACGCACGGTTGGCGCGCTGCGCGGCATCGGCGGGCCATGGGCCGTGCGTGGCCTCGGGCCGGTCCGGATGGATGAGCGCCATGAGCAGGCGGTAGTTCGCCTTCACCGCGCCGCGCGGCGCGTCCTGCGGCAGGCACAGCACCTGGTAGTGCGTGGCGCCCTCCCACAGGCAGACCTGGCGCACGAAGGCCATCGCCGCCTCGTGCAGCTCCTCGCGCGTGGCGCCCGTGCCTTCGAGATCGGGAAGCTTGCCGTAGGCGAAGCGCAGGACGTGGTGGCCGCCCTCGATGGGCTCTCGCCCGATGGTGAAGCGCGGGCGGTAGCGCGCGGGCTCCCTCAGGAAGGCGAGGAGCTGGCCGACAACGGGTGCGGTGCCTGTTGCCGAGGCCCTCGCCATGGGTCAGCCTTGGGCGGGTTTCGTTCCGAGGGACGGCCGAGCCGAATACTGGTAGTACGAGCTGTAGCCGTAGAGGTCGTGGTACGAGTCGATCTTGGTGAGGATCACGCCCAGCGGGTGCACGCCGGCCTGCTGCAGGCGCTTCAACGCGGCCTTCGCATGGCCCTTGCGCGTGCGCCCCGACTCGATCACGAAGATGGTGTTGTCCACCTGGTTGCTGAGGACGATGGAATCGGCGATGCCGAGCACGGGCGGCGCGTCCACGACCACGTGCGCGAAATGCTCCTCGCACTGCGACAGCAGCGTGAGCAGCTTCATGCTCGAGAGCAGCTCCACCGGGTTGGGCGGCAGCGGGCCCGTGGTGAGCACGTAGAGGTTCGGGATCTCGGTCTTGCGCACGAGCTCCATCACGCCGAAGCGCCCCGACAGGTAGTTGGAAAGGCCCCGCTCGTTGTCGATGCCGAGCAGGCGGTGCAGGACGGGGTTGCGCAGGTCCGCGTCGATCAGCAGCACGGGCTTGCCCATCTGGGCGAAGTTGATGGCGAGCGCGACCGCCGTGGTGCTCTTGCCCTCGTTCTTCGAGCTGCTGGTGATCACGAGGCGCCGCGGCGCGCCGCTCGCCGTGGAGAACTGCAACGCCGTGCGCACCGAGCGGTAGGCCTCGGCGAACGCCGACATGGGCTCGGTGTGGGCACCGAGGGCCACGCGATCGCGCCCCGATTCGGCGGTCTTCAGCCTGGGCACCACGCCCAGCACCGCCGCACCCGTCTCGCGCTCCACCTCGTCGGCGAAGCGGATCGAGTCATCGAGGTGCTCCAGCACCCACGCCACGAGAAGGCCCAGGATCAGGCCGATCGCCATGCCCATGGACAGGCTGCGCGCGAGGTCGGGCTTGTACGGATAGATCGGGACCTTGGCCTTGTCCACGACCGAGATGTTGTTCACGCCCACGCCGCCCGCCACGCCGATCTCCTTCAGGCGGTTCAGCAGGCCGTCGTAGAGCTGGCGGTTGGTGTCCACCTCGCGCTTGAGGATGCTGTAGCGGATGCTGCGCTGCTGGAGGTCGAGCAGCTGCTGCTTCGCGCCCGTGAGGCGCTCCTTCAGCATGAGCTCCTGCGAGCGCGCGGAGCGGAACGAGGCGAGCGCCGCGCGGCGCATCTCGTCGTACTCGTCGCCCAGCTGCTTGTCGAGGTCGGCGATCTGCGCCTGCAGCTGCTGCATCTTGGGATAGCCCGGCTTGTAGACCTTCAGGTTCTCCTGGTAGTCGGCCTCGAGCTTCGACTTCGTGTCCTTGAGCTGCAGGACGTGGCGGTTGTCGAGCGCGGCGGGCAGCGAGTCGGGGCGCTCCTGGGCCTGCTTGTAGAGGACCTCGGCCTTGATGCGGTCCTGCTCGGCCTTGGACACCGCCGTGTTGAATTCCTGCAGGTTCTGGCTCGAGATGCTCTGCTTCTCGTCCAGGTTGAAGATCTCGAGCTCGCGCGAGTACTTCACCAGCTCGCGCTCGGAATCCTCCAGGCGCGCCTTGGTCTGCGCGAGCTTCTCCTCGAGGAACGTCTTGGCGTAAGACGAGGCCTCGAAGCGGCGCTCGAGGTTGATGTTGATGAACGACTGCGCGAGCGTGTTCACCGCCTTGGCGGCGAAGAACGGGTCGGTGCTGTCGAAGTGCAGGCGCACCAGGCGCGAGCGGCGCACCGGCTCCACGGTCACCGACGAGGCGAAGGCGCCCACGATCGCGTTGTCGTCGCGGGTGGCGGGATCCACGTCCACCGGCGGCGGCCCGTTGCGAAGCCGCGCGATGAAATCGAGCATCGAGCCCCACAGGTCCGTCGGCCGCGCCGGCGCGGCCTGCACGACCGACGAGGCATCCGGCTCGGCCGGCACGCCCTTGCGCAGGCCCAGCTCCTCGACCGCGCGCTCGGCGAGCGTGCGGCTCTTCAGCAGCTCGTAGTTCGTCTGGTAGAAGTCCGCATAGTCGTCGCTCACGTCGATCGGGGCGACTTCCTTGTACTCGAACACCTGCGGGACGAAGCGCTCGATCTGGATCGTGGTGGAGGCCCGGTACACCGGCGCCGAGAGGTACGTGCGCACCACCGAGATCGCCGAGAACAAGATGAAGATCGTGAGGATCGTCCACTTGCGCTTGAGGAAGATGCGCAGCAGGTCGCGCAGGTTGAACGCCGGGTCCAGGCGGTCCTGCGCCCCCAGCGCCGCCGCGAGGTCGGCGGTGGGAGGACGGGCGGTGGCGACGGCGAGCGCTGTGGTGGTGCCGGGCGGCTGCTTCATTTGGGCAGGATCGGCGACAGCGGGTTCACCGCGTCCAGCGCGTCGCGCAGCACGGAATCGCGCAGCAGCACGCGCACCGGGGAGCGGTTCAGCACGATGAGGTCGTCGTTCTGCACCAGCGGATCCTCGATCTCGCCGTGCCGGATGCGCTCGACGTCATAGGTGAGCGTCATGCGCGTGCCGTCCTTGCCGCTGCGAAAGAGCATGACCTGGCTCATGTCGGAGAGGCTGCCCTGGCCGCCGGCAAGCGCCAGCGCGCGCAGCAGCGTGGTCTCGCCGCGCAACGGGTAGATGCCGGGCTTGGCGACCGCGCCCTCGACGGTGATGCGCTGCGTCGTGTACTCCTTCACGAAGAGGCTCACCTGCGGATCCTGGAGGTAGTCGGTCGCGAGCTTCTTCGCCACCGCGAGCTCGGCCTCGTGCGCGGTGAGACCGCCCACCGCGACGGAGCCCACCAGCGGCAGCGAGATGAAGCCGTTGCCGTTGACCCGCACGGTGCGCGAGAGCTGGTCCACGCCGAACACCTGGATCTCGAGCAGGTCGTCGGGCCCGATGCGATAGTCCTTGTTGTCGCCCAGGCGCGGCGTGATGGGAAGCGGCGCCTGCACGGCCACGTGTCCCGCCGGCGTGCCGGGCGACGATTCGTTGAGCGCGGGGCTCATCTTGAGCGGAAGGTTCATGCCGTCGAACCCGTTGGCGGGCTCGTCCGCGAAGGCCGCGACGGCGCCCGCGCACAGCATCCAAACCCATCCCGCGCGCAACGCGCGGGGCACTGCGAAGGCCATGTCCAACTCCCTGCTCACCCGCGACCGATCCTTGGCAAGAAACAGCGTATTTCCCCAACCTTTCCACAAAACCCGCGAAAATCGCCAAGTAGCCGCAAAAGTCTTTACGAATTATGCATCTATCCGGGGGCAGCAGCTATGCAAATTTTCACAGGGCGACCCAGGGCTCGATCGGGCAGAATGACGGCTGCGGATGCCCGGAATCGATGCAAGCCCCTGAAACTAGCGGAACTTTCCCGGCGCGCCTTGACGAAGCGCAAGCGTGGGCCATGACGGCTGAAACAAGCGACCTGTTGCTCGCCTGCGCGCGCTCCTCGCTGGACCGGCCATCGCGCCGGCGCATCGAAAGCGCGCTTGCCGCCCGGCCCGATTGGGACCTCTTGCTGGCGCTCGGCGGGCGCCACGGCCTGCTGCCGCTGATGCATCGCCACCTCGACGCCGTGGAAGCCGTGCCCGCCGGCGTTCGCGCCCGCCTCTGGGCGCGGCGCGAGGCCACGCTCGCTCGCAACCTCGCACGGGCCCGCGAGCTGCTCGAGGTCACCGCGCTCTTCGAGGCCCACGGCATCGCCTCGCTCCCGTACAAGGGCCCTGCCCTCGCGCAAGCGCTGCACGGCGACGTGTCGATGCGCGAATTCGGCGACCTCGACATCCTCGTCGCACCCCGCGACGTGCCGCGCGCCCGCGACCTGCTCGCCGCGCGTGGCTACCGTCCCACGTACGCGCTCCCGCCGGCCGCCGAGGCCGCGCTGATGCGCTCGCCGCTGCAATACCACCTGTGCCTCGAGCACGACACGCTCGGGATGATCGAGCTGCACTGGAAGACGGACCCCGACTATCCCGTGGAGCGCATCGACGATCCGCAATGGTGGGGCGCGCTCGCGACCACGCCGCTCCTCGATGAAAGCGTGCGCGCGTTTCCCGACGAGGAGCTCCTCGCCGTGCTGTGCATCCACGGCTCGAAGCACCATTGGACGAGCCTCGCCTGGCTGGTGGACGTGGCCGAGCTCCTGCGGCGCGCGTCGATCGACTGGGAGAGGCTGTTTGCACGCGCGGCCGGCGCGGGCTACGAGCGGCGCCTCGCGCTGGGCCTCATGCTCGCGGCTCGGTGGCTCGACGCCCCGTTGCCACAGGCGCTGCGCTCCACGCTCGCCGCGCGGCCCGACCTCGAATCGCTCGCTCGACGGGTTGCGGACGGACTCTTCGATCCCGGCTACGAAGCGCCCGCGACGCTCGACGGCCTGCGCTTCGACCTCGACCTCTACGAGAGCCGCGCGCGGCGCCTGAAGCATGTCGCTGCGCATCTCGCCTCGCCCAACATCTCGGACTGGACGCGTTGGAACCTGCCGCGGCCGCTCGCCTTCCTCTACGCGCCGCTGCGCGTCATGCGCCTGTCGGCGAAGTACCTGCTCCGCTGAACCCCAGCTGGCGCCACGCCTCGTAGACCACGACGGCCACCGCGTTGGAGAGGTTGAGGCTGCGATTGCCCGGGCGCATCGGCAGGCGAAGGCGCAGCGCCGGCGCGAACGACTCCAGCATCTCCTGCGGAAGGCCCGCGGTCTCGCCGCCGAACACGAACGCGTCGCCCGGCTCGTAGCGCACGTCCGCATACGCAACCTGGCCGCGCGTGGACAGCGCGAAGAAACGGCGCTCGCCCAGCGCGGCGCGGCACGATTCCCAATCGCGATGCACGGTGAGGCGCGCGAACTCGTGGTAGTCCAGGCCCGCGCGGCGCAGCTGCCGGTCGTCGATCGAGAAGCCCAGCGGCTCGACCAGGTGCAGCCCCGCGCCCGCGTTCGCGCACAGCCGGATCACGTTGCCCGTGTTGGGCGGGATCTCCGGGCGGTGGAGGATGACTTCGAACATCTCAGGCCGGATCGGGCGTGCGTGCCACAGCCCAGACGCTCACGCGCGCGGCGCCCGCGGCGCGAAGCGCCTGCGCCAACGCATCCGCCGTCGCACCGGTCGTCACCACGTCGTCCACGACCGCGACGTGCAGGCCCTCGAGGGGCAGGCGGCAGCGGAATGCGCCCCGCACGTTGGCGCGTCGCGCGCGGCGGTCGAGCCCCTGCTGCGGCTGTGTCTCGCGCGTGCGCTCGAAACCGCGCCACTCGACGCGCACGCCCAGCCGGTGCCCCGCCACTCGCGCGAGGTGCGCGGCCTGGTTGAATCCGCGCTGGCGCAGGCGCGCGGGCGCAAGCGGCGCGGGCGCGATGAGATCGGGCCGCGCGCGCACGCGGTGGGCGAGCTGCAGCGCGAGCCAGCGGCCCAGCGCGAAATCGCCTGAGTACTTGAAGCGCTGCACCAGCCGGTCGACGGGAAAGCGATATTCGAGCGCGCACACGGTCTCGTCGAAATGCGGCGCGTGCGCGCGGCACCCGCCGCAAACGCCATCGTGCGCGAGAGGCAACGCGCAGCGCGAGCACGACGCGCGCAGCCACGGAAGCGACTCGCGGCAAGGCCCGCACACGAGATCGCGCCCGGCGCTTGCAAGGCACAACGCGCAGTCCTGCGCGAAGAGCGCCGCGGCGAGCGATGAAAAACCGGGCAATCGTAAGGGCGAGCCGTCAATCCAGCTTGACATGCGAAGAAAAAAGTCCAATTATCAGCATGTTACGAAAGGCCTCATGGACACGCACCTGCCCATTTCGACCTCGTCCCGGGACGCCGCGCAGCGCGCGCTGCGCCAACACGCGCTCGAGCTCTACGCCCTTCCCTTCAACGATCTTCTGCTGCGCGCGCATACCGCGCACCGCGAGCATTTCGACGCGAATCGCGTGCAACGCTCGACGCTGCTGTCGATCAAGACGGGCGGATGCCCCGAGGATTGCGGGTACTGCCCGCAGGCCGCACGCTATCACACGGGCGTCGAGGCGCAGGAGCTGCTGCCGCTCGGCGAAGTGGTGGAGGCCGCACGCAGCGCGAAGGCGCACGGCGCCACGCGTTTCTGCATGGGCGCGGCGTGGCGCGGACCCAAGGCGCGGGACCTGGAACCGGTGCTCGACATGGTTCGCGCCGTGAAGTCGCTGGGGCTCGAGACCTGCTGCACGCTGGGGATGCTCAAGGAGGGGCAGGCCGAGCAGCTGCGCGACGCGGGCCTCGACTACTACAACCACAACCTCGACACCTCGCCCGACTTCTACGGCAGCATCGTCACCACGCGCGAGTATGGCGACCGGCTCGAGACCCTCGAGCGCGTGCGCGAGGCCGGCATGAAGGTCTGCTGCGGCGGCATCGTCGGCATGGGCGAATCGCGCGAGGCGCGCGCCGGGCTGCTCGCGCAGCTCGCGAGCCTCGATCCGCAGCCCGAGTCGGTGCCCATCAACGACCTCGTGCAGGTGGAAGGCACGCCGCTCGCGGGCACCGCGAAGCTGCCCTGGACGGAGTTCGTGCGCACCGTGGCGGTCGCGCGCATCCTCATGCCGGCGAGCGTCGTGCGGCTGTCGGCGGGCCGGACCGCGATGCACGAGGCGGTGCAGGCCCTGTGCTTCTTCGCCGGCGCCAACTCGATCTTCTACGGCGAGAAGCTGCTCACCACCGGCAACCCCGAGGTCGCGCGCGACGACGCGCTGTTCGGCGCGCTGGGACTGCAGCCGGGCTGAGCGCCGCGCCGTGACCGCCGCGGCCGCCCGCCTCGACGAGGGACTGGCCGAGCTCGACCGCTCGGACCTGCGCCGCACGCGGCGCACGCTCGATTCGCCCCAGGCCGCGCACGTCACGCTCGCCGGCCGCACGCTCGCCAACTTCTCCGGCAACGACTACCTCGGGCTCGCGAACCATCCGCGCCTGAAGGACGCGGCGCATCGCGCCCTCGACGAATGGGGCGTGGGCGCCGGCGCCTCGCCCCTTGTCTCGGGCCACTCGCGCCTGCACGCCGAGGCCGAGCAACGCTTCGCCCGGTTCGCGGGACTGCCCCGCGCGCTCCTCTTCGGCAGCGGCTACGCGGCGAACCTCGGCATCCTCGCCACGCTCGCCGGACGCGACGCGGAGATCTTCTCGGACGCCCTGAACCACGCCTGCCTCATCGACGGCGCGCGGCTTTCGCGCGCCGGGGTCTCGCGCTACGCGCACGCGGACGTCGCGGACCTGGAAGCACGCCTGCGCGCCTCGCGCGCGGCGGTACGCATCATCGCCACCGACGCGGTGTTCAGCATGGACGGCGACCTTGCGCCGGTCGCGCGCCTCGTGGATCTCGCCGAACGATACGACGCGTGGCTCGTGCTCGACGACGCGCACGGGATCGGCGTGGCGGGCGCGACGGGCCGCGGATCGCTCGAGCACTGGGGCGTGCGCTCGCCGCGCATCGTCTACATGGCCACGCTCGGCAAGGCGCTCGGCGGATACGGCGCGTTCGTGGCGGGCGAGGCGCGGGTCGTGGAGTGGCTCGTGCAGCGCGCGCGCACCTACATCTACTCGACGGCGCTTCCGCCGATGCTCGCCGCAGTTGCGATCGAAGCGATCACGCTCCTCGAGGAGGACCGCGGCCTCGTCGCCGCCCTTCGCTCGCGCATCGCGCGATTCCACGCGGCCTGCCGGGCGGAGGGCATCGAGCCGCCAGCTTCGTCGACCGCGATCCAGCCGCTCGTCGTGGGCAGCGCCGCGCGCGCGGTGGCAGCTTCCCAGGCGCTCGCCGAGCGCGGCTTCTTCGTGCCGGCCATGCGGCCGCCCACCGTGCCCGAAGGCACGTCGCGCCTGCGCGTCTCGCTCACCGCGGCGCATTCGGACGAGGACATCGACGGCCTCGCGCGATCGATCGCCGCGGTCCTCGCGCGATGAGCGGCGTGGAGGCGCCCGGCAAGGACGCGGCGCGGCGCGCGTTCGAGCGCGCGGCGCGCACGTTCGACGGACACGCGGCGCTGCACCGGGAAGTGGGACGCCGCCTCGCCGACCACCTGGACGCGATGCGCATCGACCCCGCGCGCATCGTGGACCTGGGCTGCGGAACGGGCGGCTCGTTCGACGCGCTCCGCGGCCGTTATCCGCACGCGCAAGTGGTGGGCATCGACTTCGCCGGCCCGATGCTCGAGCGAGCGCGCGCCCGGTCGTCATGGTGGCAACGCGTCCGCGGCACGGCGCCGCGCCTCGCGTGCGCGGATGCCGAGGCGCTTCCGCTCGCCGGCGCCTGCGCGCAGCTCGTCTTCTCCAACCTCGCGCTGCACTGGTGCCGCCCGGAGCCGTTCTTCGCGGAGGGCGCGCGCGTGCTCGAGGTGGGAGGCCTCCTTCTCTTCGCGACCCTCGGACCCGACACGCTGATGGAGCTGCGTGAGTCGCTGGGCGGCGCCCGCGGCGCTCCCCACGTCCATCCCTTCCTCGACATGCACGACCTGGGCGATGCGCTGGTGCATGCCGGATTCGCCGACCCGGTGATGGAGATGGAGCGCGTTACGCTCGAGTACCCCTCGCTGGACGCGCTCGCGCGCGAGCTGAAGGCGGTGGGCGCGCGCAACACGCTGCCCGGCCGCGCTCGCGAGTTCATGGGCCGCGGCGCGTGGCCCGAGGCGCGGCGCCGCTATGAGAAGCACCGCCGCGGGGACGTGTTGCCGGCCACGTGCGAGGTCGTCTATGGCCACGCGTGGAAGGCCGCGCCGAGGCGCCTCGCCGACGGCCGCCAGGTGATCGGCTTCCGCCCGCGCCCGTGAATCCCGGCGTCTTCGTCACCGGCACGGATACCGGCGTCGGCAAGACGTTCGCCTCGTGCGTGCTCATCGAGGCGCTCCGGTCCCGCGGCGTCCACGTGGTGCCCATGAAGCCCATCGCGGCGGGCGCGATCGCGCACGACGGCGGCTGGGCCAACGAGGACACGCTGGCCCTCATGCAGGCGGCCGGTTGCCCCGCATCCCTCGCGGCCGAGGTGACGCCGGTCCTGCTTCGCGAGCCCATGGCGCCGCACATCGCCGCGGCGCGCGAGGGGCGCACGATCGACCTCGCCCCCGTCTGGCCCGCATGGGCGCGGCTCGCGAAGGCCGGAACGTTCAGCGTGGTCGAGGGCGTTGGCGGTTTCCGGGTGCCGCTCGGCTCCGGCCTCGACACGGTGGACCTCGCGCGGACTTACGCGCTGCCTCTGGTGATGGTCGTCGGCATGCGGCTGGGCTGCCTCAACCATGCGCTCCTCACCGCCGAGGCGATCGGTCGCGCGGGCCTCGCCCTCGCCGGGTGGATCGCGAACACGATCGATCCGCAGATGGCCGTCGCCGACGAGAACGTGGGCGCGCTGCGCGAGCGGCTGGGCGCGCCGCTCCTCGGCCGCCTGCCCTGGGCACCGCAGGCGAGCGCGCGTTCGCTCGCGCCCTGGCTCGACGTCGCGCCGCTGCTCGCCGAGCGCTAGCCGAACGCCGCGCCGCGAAGCGCCACGCCATGCGCGCCGTGGCGCCGCGCCTCGGCGAGGTCGGCGCGCGTGAGTCCTCCGATCGCATACACGGGCATCGCGAGACCTTGCGCGAGCGTCGCGAAGCGCTCCCAACCGAGCGGGGCCGCGCCCGGATGCGACGCGGTGGGTTTCACCGGGCCGAGCACCACGTAGTCCAGGGCGAGCTCACCGGCCCGCGCGAGCTCGGCCTCGTCGTGGCACGAAGCGCCCACGAGGCCGGCCGCGGGCCGCGAAGCCGCCTGCATCAGCGCCTTCGCCGTGAGGTGGATCCCGTCGCACTGGGGATGGTTGCCGCAATCGCTGTTGACCACCACGCGCGAGCCGCAGGGCTCGGTGCGCGTGAGCACGCGCGACAGGATGTGCTGCACCTGCTGGCGATTGGCCGCCTTCTCGCGCACCTGGACCAGCACCGGGCCTTCCAACACCCGCGCCGCGAGCTTCGCGATCCAGCCTTCGATTCCGGCGGAGAGCGCGTCGGACACGATCATCACCGCCGGGAGCGCGAGCGCCGCGAGGACCGGCGCGTTGGCCGGCAGCATGGGCGAGACGTCGGTCGCCTCGATGCGTTGCCAGCGAATCGCCTGGTCCTCGAGCGGCTGCGGCTCGCCGCCCCAGGCGCTCACGCGGTAGAAGTGCAGGCGCACGGTCGCGTGCGTGTAGGCGTATATCCGCGTGATCCAGGGCGTGGCCTCGCGCACCTCGATGCCGAGCTCCTCGCGCAGCTCGCGAACCAGCGCCGCGCGCGGATCCTCGCCCGCCTCGATCTTGCCGCCGGGAAATTCCCAGTAGCCCGGATAGGGCTTGCCCGCGGGACGCTGCGCGAGGAGGAACGTGCCGTCGGGGCGCTCGATGACGGCGGCGGCGACTTCGGTGAGCTTCGTCACCTGCGCTTATCTGCGGATGAAGGCTTTCGTCCCACCCAGTCGCGGGCGAACTGCCAGGCGACGCGGCCGCTGCGGGAGCCGCGCTCGAGCGCCCAGATGAGGGCCTCGCGGCGCGAGGCCTCGTCGGCCTTGCCTCCGAGGGTCGCGATCCAGTGGTCGGCGATGTGCAGGTACTGCTCCTGGTCGAACGGGTAGAACGAGAGCCAAAGGCCGAAGCGCTCCGAGAGCGAGATCTTCTCCTCGGTGGTCTCGCCCGGGTGGATCTCGCCGCCCACGTGCTTCGCCTCGAGGTTCTCGTTCATGAACTCGGGCATCAAATGCCGGCGGTTGGAGGTGGCGTAGATGATCACGTTCTCCGCGGAGCCGGCGATGGAGCCGTCGAGGGCCACCTTGAGCGACTTGTATCCCGCATCCGAGGCCTCGAACGAGAGGTCGTCGCAGAAGATCACGTAGCGCTCCTTGCGCTCGCCCACCAGGTCCACGATGTCGGGCAGGTCCACGAGGTCGCGCTTGTCCACCTCGATGAGGCGCAATCCCTTCGGCGCGAACTCGTTCAGCGCGGCCTTCACGAGCGAGCTCTTGCCGGTGCCGCGCGCGCCCGTGAGGAGCACGTTGTTGGCGGGCCGGCGCGACACGAACTGCGCGGTGTTCTCGCGCAGCCGCCGCTTCTGCTCGTCCACGTCCTTCAGGTCCGCGAAGCGGATCTCGTGCGGATGGCGCACCGCCTCCAGGTAGCCGCCGCGGGCGTGCTTGCGCCAGCGAAACGCCGCGGCTTTCCAGTCGGGCTCGGCGGCCGACGGCGGAAGCAGGCGCCCGAGCTGCGCGACGAGGTCGTCGAGCCGGTCGGCGATGCGCTTGCACTCGTCGGTCATTTCAACGTGAAGACGAGCAGCCAGTAATAGCGCAGGCTTTCCAGGTGCGCCTCGCGGGCGACGCCGCGCACCGCTTCGCGCAGCTCATCGGCGGTCGGGAAGTTCTTGAGCACCTCGAACTGCTCGCCGTTGGCGAGGCTGCGCATCTGGTAGGTGTTGCCCTCGGCGTCGCGCCGCGAGATCGGCGTGGAGCTGCCTTCAACGTACTGGTTGTCGAGGATCCCCACCACGGCGCCCGGCTCGAGGCGGCGCGCGAGGTTGGCCACGAACTGCGCGATGCCGCTTCGGGCCACGTGCGACCACCAGAATCCCGCGAAGGCCGCGTCGCAACCGGAAGGCACGCCGGCGAGCGAGACCGCGTCCGCCTTGAAGAACTCCGCGCGGCCGCGCGCGATCGGCTTCTCGCGCGCGATCTCCAGCACCGATTCGTTGATGTCGCAGGAATGGACCTTCTTCGCCGACTGCGCGATGTATTGCGTCCAGTAGCCGGTGCCGCAGGCCACCTCGAGCACCGTGCGTCCCTCGTAGAGCTGCGGAATGCGCCCGTGCAGCCAGGCGAGCTCCTGCTGGCGCTCCGGCTTCTCGTAGATCCGCTCGTACTCGCGGGCGCGCCGCGAGTAGTACGTCTCCAGGTGCGGGGTCGTGCTCTGCGCGTGCATCATGGCCTCTCCTCCCTCCGCCTAGCTGCGGTAGTCGGCATTGATCTTCACGTAGTCGTACGAGAAGTCGCAGGTCCACACGGTGGCGGTCTCCACGCCGCGCCCGAGCGTGACCCGCATCGAGATCTCCGCGCCCTGCATGGCGCGCTTGCCCTGCTCCTCGGTGTAGGAGGCCGCCCGGGCGCCGCGCTCGACGACGGTCACGCCGCCCAGCTCCAGGCCGACCTGCGCAGGATCGAGGTCCTCGATCCCCGCGTTGCCCACGGCGGCGAGGATGCGCCCCAGGTTCGGGTCGGAGGCGAAGAACGCCGTCTTCACGAGCGGCGAATGCGCGATGGCCTTCGCCACGCGCATGCACTCCTTCACCGTCGCGCCCTCGTCCACGGTGATGGCGATGAACTTGGTGGCGCCCTCGCCGTCGCGCACGATGGCCTGCGCGAGGATCTGCGCGACCTCGGTGACCGCCACGGCGAGCTTGCCGAACTCGGCCGTGCCCTCGCCCACGATGAGCGGGTTGCCCGCGTGGCCCGTGGCCACCAGGAGCAGCGTGTCGTTGGTGGAAGTGTCGCCATCCACGGTGATGGCGTTGAACGAGCGGTTGGCGGCGTGGCGCGCGAGGTAGCCGAGCGCGTCGGGACCCACCGCCGCATCGGTGGCGATGAGGCCCAGCATGGTCGCCATGTTGGGCTGGATCATGCCCGCGCCTTTCGAGATGCCGGTCACGGTGATGGTGCGCCCGTCGATCACGGTCTGGCGCGACACCGCCTTGGGCACCGTGTCGGTCGTCATGATCGCCTCGGCGGCGCTCGCCCAGTGGTCCGGCGCGAGGTCGTCGCGGCAGGCGGGCAGCCCCGCCACCAGGCGGTCGAGAGGCAGCGGCTCCATGATCACGCCCGTGGACAGCGGCAGCACCTCGTGGTCGTCGATGTCGAGGATCGAGGCCACCGCGGCGCAGGCGGCGCGCGCGCTCTCCAGCCCGGCGTGCCCGGTGCCCGCGTTCGCCACGCCCGTGTTCACCACGATCGCGCGGATCGCGTTTCCCCGGCCCAGGTGATCGCGGCACACGACCACCGGTGCGGCGGCGAAGCGGTTGCGCGTGAAGACGCCGGCCACGTGCGCGCCGGGATCGATGGCGACGACGAGCAGGTCCTTGCGGTTCGGCTTGCGGATGCCCGCACGGGCGATGCCCAGCCGCACGCCGGCGATGGTCAGGAGCTCTTCCGGGCGCGGAGGCTCGAGGTTGACGGCCATTCTTGTTTTCCCGTGGGAAGGTGCGCGAGCGGGAGACGACCGACCGCGATTCTACACGGCGGGCGGCCTGGGCCTGATGCGCGCCGTGCAATGGCGCGCGGGCAGGGCTAGCTGAGGCGCCCGTGGCACTGCTTGTACTTCTTCCCCGATCCGCAGGGGCACGGATCGTTGCGCCCCACCTTCTGCGTCGAGCGCACGAAGGGCTGCGCCTCGCCCGCGAGGCCCATGCCCAGGTCGACCGCGGCGGCGGCGGCCGGCGGGGCCTCGCCCTGCGGCGCCTGCGCCTCGTCGGCGAGCGCCTGACCGAACTCGGCGTGCTGGTACTGCACGTTCTTCAGCGCCCGCGCCGCTTCCTCGGCCTGGCGCTCGGCTTCGCGCACCTGCTCCTCGGAGCGCACCTGCACCGCCATCAGGTGGCGCGTCACCTCGCGCTTGATGGAGTCGAGCATCGCCCCGAAGAGCTCGAAGGCCTCGCGCTTGTACTCCTGCTTGGGCTGCTTCTGCGCGTAGCCGCGCAGGTGGATGCCCTGGCGCAGGTAGTCGAGCGCGGCCAGGTGCTCGCGCCAGTGCACGTCGATCGACTGCAGCATCACGGCGCGCTCGTAGTTGTGGACCACGTCGCCGTCGGCGATCGGCGCGAACTTGGTGGCGTATTCCTTCGCGGCGGCCTCGATCACGAGCCCGGCGAGCTTGTCGGAATCGAGCTCGGCGTCCTCGGCGGCCCACTTCGCGGCCGGGGCGCGCACGAAGAAGTCGGCCTCGAGCTTCTTCTCCAGGCCGGGCAGGTCCCACTGCTCCTCGACGCTCTCGGGCGGGACGAACTCGCGCACCAGGGCGACGAGCACGTCCGCGCGGATGGTGCTGATGGTGTCCGAGATGTCCTTCGCCTCGAGCAGCTCGTTCCTCTGCGCGTAGATCACCTTGCGCTGGTCGTTGGCGACGTCGTCGAACTCGAGCAGGTTCTTGCGGATGTCGAAGTTGCGCGCCTCGACCTTGCGCTGCGCGTTCTCGATGGAGCGCGTGACCATGCGCGCCTCGATCGCCTCGCCCTCGGGGATCTTGAGCGAGCGCATGATGCCCTGCAGGCGCTCGCCGGCGAAGATCTTGAGCAGCGGATCCTCGAAGGAGAGGAAGAAGCGCGAGCTTCCCGGGTCGCCCTGGCGCCCGGAGCGGCCGCGCAGCTGGTTGTCGATGCGGCGCGACTCGTGGCGCTCGGAGCCGATGATGTGCAGGCCGCCCGAGGCGACGACGTCGTTGTGCAGCTTCTGCCACGTCTCGCGCATCTCCGCGATGCGGCGTTCCTTCTCGGCCGCGCCGAGCGTTTCGTCGGCCTTGAGCTTCTCGATCTCGGGCTCGGGATTGCCGCCGAGCACGATGTCGGTGCCGCGGCCGGCCATGTTGGTGGCGATCGTCACCTGCGCGGGGCGCCCGGCCTGGACGACGATCTCCGCCTCGCGCGCGTGCTGCTTGGCGTTGAGCACGTTGTGCGGGATCTTCTCCTTCTGCAGCATCGCCGAGAGGAGCTCGGAGTTCTCCACCGACGTGGTGCCCACCAGGATCGGCTGGCCCTTGGCGGTGCGCTCCTTCACGTCGTTGATGATCGCCTGGTACTTCTCCCTGGCGGTGATGAAGACCTGGTCGTTCAGGTCCCTGCGGATCATCGGGCGGTGCGTGGGGATGAGCACCGTCTCCAGGTTGTAGATGGTCGAGAACTCGAACGCCTCGGTGTCGGCCGTGCCGGTCATGCCGGCGAGCTTCTTGTAGAGGCGGAAGTAGTTCTGGAAGGTGATGGTGGCGAGCGTCTGGCTCTCGTTCTTGATGGAGACGCCTTCCTTGGCTTCCACCGCCTGGTGCAGGCCCTCGGACCAGCGCCGGCCCTGCATCATGCGGCCGGTGAACTCGTCCACGATCACCACCTCGTCGTTCTGCACCACGTACTGCTGGTCCCGGTGGTAGAGCGAGTGGGCGCGGATGCCCGCGTACAGGTGGTGCATCAGCACGATGTTGGCCGGGTCGTAGAGGCTCGCGCCCTCCGGCAGCAGCCCCGCGCGCGTCATGATCTCCTCGGCGTGCTCGTGGCCCGATTCCGACAGCGTCACGGTGTGCTGCTTCAGGTCCACCCAGTAGTCGCCCTCGGCCTTCTCCTCCTTCTGGGCGACGAGCTGCGGGATGAGCGCGTTGATGCGCCGGTAGAGCTCGGTGGAATCCTCGGCCTGGCCGGAGATGATGAGCGGGGTGCGCGCCTCGTCGATGAGGATGGAGTCCACCTCGTCGACGATCGCGAAGTTGAGGCCCCGCTGGAAGCGCTCGCCTACCTGCGTGGCCATGTTGTCGCGCAGGTAGTCGAAGCCGAACTCGTTGTTGGTGCCGTAAGTGATGTCGGACTGGTAGGAGCGCTGCTTCTCGCCCGGGTCCATCTGCGGCACCACCACGCCCACGGTGAGCCCGAGGAAGCGGTGGATGCGGCCCATCCACTCCGCGTCGCGCCGCGCGAGGTAGTCGTTCACCGTGACGATGTGCACGCCCTTGCCGCCCAGCGCGTTCAGGTACGACGGGAGCGTGGCCACCAGCGTCTTGCCCTCGCCGGTGCGCATCTCCGCGATCTTGCCCTGGTGCAGCGCGATGCCGCCCACCAGCTGCACGTCGAAGTGGCGCATGCCCAGCACGCGCTTGCCGGCCTCGCGCACCACGGCGAACGCCTCGGGCAGGATCGAGTCGAGCGAGGCGCCGGCCGCGACCTTGGCCCTGAGCTCGGGCGTCTTGGCGGCGAGCTGCTCGTCGGAGAGCTTCTGGACGGCCGGCTCGAGCGCGTTCACCTGCTCGACGATGCGTCGATACTGCTTGAGGAGTCGGTCGTTGCGGCTGCCGAAGATGGCCTTGAGAGCGGTGTTGAGCACGGGGGGGTTCTGCCGGGAGTCGGAAATGCGAAAACGGCCCTCGCGGGCCGGTCGTCAATTATACGGGAGATATGGGGCGCGCCCGGGCGGGGTGCAACCCCCGCCGCCTCAATGCTTCACGTTGTTCGACACGCTCAGGATCGAGGCGTTCTGGCCGATCGAGAGGAACTTGTTGGGATTGAGCGGGATGCCGTTCTCGCGCACCTCGAAGTGCAGGTGCGGGCCGGTCACGCGGCCGGTGGCGCCCACGATGGCGATCTTCTGGCCCTTCATCACCACGTCTCCCACCTTCACGAGGCTGCGGGTGAGGTGCGCATAGCGCGTCGTGAGGCCGTTGTCGTGGTCCACGTCGACGATGTTGCCGTACTCGGGAACGAACGCGACCTGGGAAACGACGCCGCCCGCGGCGGCCATCACCACCGTGCCCGCCGAGGCGATGATGTCCACGCCCGTGTGGAAGGTCATGCGGCCGGTGATCGGGTCCGGTCGATAGCCGTAGTTCGAGGAGTAGTAGCCGCCCTCGACGGGCATCGTGGTGGGCAGCGTCTTGCGCGCGAGGCGGTCGTCCATGAGGAGCGAATCGAGCACGCCCAGCTTGTCGCTGCGGTCGTCGAGCGTTTGCGAGATCTCGGCGAGCATCTGGTTGAATTCCGCGGCGGTCATGTCGCGGCCGCCGGGCGCGGGCCCGCCCTGGCCGGGCTTCTCGTCGAAGCGGAATTCCTCGCGCTTCACGCCCGCCGCCTTGGCAAGCCGCTCGCCGAACGCGTCCAGGCGCAGGATCCTCGCCTGCAGCTCGCCCACCTTCACGGCGAGCGCGTTGAGGTTGTCGCGCATCTCGGCTTCCGAGCGCTTCTGGTCGTCCTCGTGCAGCGAGGCGAGCAACGTGCGAAGGTAGGGATTGCGCAGGTCCACCGCGAAGCGCATGGTCACCACGTAGGTGGCGGTGGCCAGCAGGAACCCGGACAGCAGGATGCCGAAGGCGATGAGCAGCACCTGGCCCTGCGAGAGCGAGACCGAGCGGCTCTTCGCGAGGCTGTCCGAAACGAGAATAATGTTCAAGATTCGCTCCCTCTGTTGCCCATGCCTACCGATTCCGTCTCCCGCCTGCTCGACGAAAACACGGAACTCCGGCCGCTCGCCACGCGGCTTGCGTACATCCGGCGCCTGCAGCGCCGCTACCGAAGTCTCGCACCGCAAGGGCTCGCCGATGCGAGCCGGGTGTGCGCCATTGATGGATCGACGGTCGTAGTGTGCGCCGATAACGGGGCCGTCGCCGCGACCCTTCGCCACCTGGCGCCCCGCCTGCTCGAGGGACTGCGCGAAGCCGCGCGAAAATCCCAGAAACACGCAAGGGATCAGGAGCTTACTTCATTGCGAGTCGAAGTTCAAGTCGCGATTCCCAAGCCCCGGCGCGTGGTCACGCCGCGTGGCGAGGTGCCCGCCGGGAAGCTTGCCGAGGTGGCGCGGGGACTCGCCGAGTCGCCGCTTCGCAAGGCCCTGGAGGAAATCGCCGGCCGCGACGCGAAGGGCCGCACCCGCCCCAAGACGTAGGCGAGCCTACTGCAGCTGAAGGCGCGCGAACGCGCGCGGCAGCGCCTCGACCCGGTCGAAGGTGACCTCCTCCCACGCCGTCCGGTCGGCAAGGAGCTTGCGGGCGAGCACGTTGTTCAGCGCATGCCCGGACTTGTGGCCGTGGAACGCGCCGATCACGGGATGGCCCAGCATGTAGAGGTCGCCCATGGCGTCGAGCGCCTTGTGCATCACGAACTCGTCGTCCATGCGCAGGCCCTCGGCGTTCAGCACGCGGAAATCGTCGATCACCACGACGTTGTCGAGCGAGCCGCCGCGCCCCAGGCCCCTGGCGCGCAGCGCCTCGACTTCCTGCGTGAAGCCGAAGGTGCGCGCGCGCGAGACGTCGCGCACGAACGAGACGTCGGCGAAGTCGATCTCCACCGTCGAGCGCTCCGGGTCGAACACCGGGTGGCTGAACTCGATGGAGAACCCCACCTTGAATCCGTCGAAGGGCTCGAGCCACACGCGCTTGTCGCCCTGCTCCGCCTCGACGCGCTTGAGCACGCGGATGTATTTCTTGGGCGCCGGCTGCTCCTCGATCCCCGCCGACTGGATGAGGAACACGAACGTGCCCGCGCTGCCGTCCATGATCGGCACTTCCTCCGCCGACACATCGACGAACGCATTGTCGATCCCCAGCCCCGCGAACGCCGCCATCAGGTGCTCGACGGTGGAAACGCGCGCGCCGTCCTTCTCGATCACCGTCGCCATCACGGTGTTGCTCACGTTCATCGCGTGGGCCGGTATCGCCGGGTTGCCGGGCAGGTCCGAGCGGCAGAAGACGATGCCCGTGTCGATGGGCGCAGGGCGCAGCACCATGGCCACCTTCTGGCCGGTGTGCACGCCCACGCCCGTGGCGCGGACCAACGTCTTGAGCGTTCGCTGTTGGATCATTTCACCAATTTTATCAGACCCTTAACAAACTGTCCCGCGCCCGCGGCAGCCGCGTTCTAGAATCGCGCCACGGAGGATTTCGTGAAGACTGCCCTGCTGCTTTTCCTGCTGTCGGCCGCGAGCGCGCTGGCGCAGCCGAACGTGAGCGCGCCGGTGCCGCCGCGCCCGGGCTGCGGCGAATGCGGCGAGGTGCGTTCCATCCGTTCCGTCACCAAGCAGCTGGGTGAAGTGCCGTCCAACGAGTCGAAGCCTTCGGGCCTCGTGGCCACCGTGCCATTGGGCGGAGGCGGCAAGGCGAAGGTGGGCAGCTCCGAGCGCGTCGGCAGGGACGAGGTGAAGACCTCCACGACGTGGGAGCTCATCGTGCGCCTGGACGACGGGCGCTTCCGCATCTTCATCCTCGACAAGCAGCCCGACCTGCGCCAGGGCGACAAGGTGCGCATCGAGGACGGGCAAGTGGTCCTTCGCACCGACTGAGCCGCAGCGCGCCGCGAAAAGAAAACGGGCCCGCGACAGCGAGCCCGTGAGGGGTCGTGCATCCCCGGCCGCCGGGAGACGCGGCGGCGGGGCGGAAGCGCGAACGGACGCTAGTCCGCCTGCTTCCTGAGGAAAGCCGGGATGTCGAGCATGTCGACCCCCGAGTGCCGCATCGCTTCCACCGTCGAGTCGCGCCGGCGGCGCAGCGCCGTCGGCTGGTCGAGCTCCTCGTAGTTCACGCCCGAGGCCGCCGTCGCGTCGTCGGTGCCGGTGCGGGCCACCACCTGCATGACCGGGTTGCGCTGCGCGGCCGCCCCGCCCAGCCCCGTGGCCACGATCGTCACGCGCAGGGCGTCGCCGATCGCGTCGTCGATCACGCTGCCGTAGATCACGGTCGCGTCCTCGGCGGTGAACGAGCGGATCGTGTTCATCACCTCGTGCACCTCCTTCAGCTTCATACTGCGGCTCGCGGTGATGTTCACGAGCACGCCCCTCGCGCCGGAAAGATGGATGTCCTCGAGCAGCGGCGAATGGACGGCTTGTTCGGCCGCCATCTGCGCGCGTTCCGGTCCCGACGCGGTGGCCGAGCCCATCATCGCCACGCCGTTCTCGCTCATGACCGTGCGCACGTCGGCGAAGTCCACGTTCACCATGCCGGGGCAGTTGATGACCTCGGCGATGCCCGCCACGGCGCCGTTCAGCACGTCGTTCGAGGCGCGGAACGCGTCTTCGTAAGTCACGTCCTCCCCGAGGACCTGCATGAGGCGATCGTTGGGGATGATGATGAGCGAATCCACGTGCTGCTTGAGCTGGTCGATGCCGATCGCCGCCACCTTCTGGCGCTTGCCTTCGAAGGCGAAGGGCTTGGTCACCACCGCGACCGTGAGGATGCCCATGGAGCGCGCGATCTCCGCGACCACGGGTGCGGCGCCCGTGCCCGTGCCCCCGCCCATGCCCGCGGTGATGAAGAGCATGTCGGCGCCCGTGATGAGGTCGGTGATGCGCTCGCGGTCCTCCTCGGCCGCAAGGCGCCCGACCTCGGGGTTGGCGCCCGCGCCCAGGCCCTTGGTCACGCCCGTGCCCAGCTGCAGCGAGACCTTGGCGAGGTTGCGCTTGAGCGCCTGCGCGTCGGTGTTCATCGAGATGAACTCCACGCCGCTCACGCCGTTGTTGATCATGTGGTCGACCGCGTTGCCGCCGCAGCCCCCCACGCCCACCACCTTGATCACCGCTTCCGGTGTCGATGTTTCCAACAGCTCGATCATCATCGTCTCCTTTTGTTAGAAATTCCCCTTGAACCAGCCCTTCATCTTCTCCAGCAGCTCCTTGAACCCGGCCCCCTGCATCTTCGCGTGGCGGTCGCGCTTCACCTGGTCCAGCCCCGCCATCAGAAGTCCCATCCCCGTCGAGTAGCGCGGGTTGCGCACCACCTCGGCGAGGCTTCCGTTGTAGTTCGGCGCGCCCACGCGCACCGGCATGTGGAAGACCTCTTCGCCCAGCTCCACCATGCCGCGCATCTGCGCCGAGCCCCCCGTGATCACGATCCCGGAGGAGAGCAGCTCTTCCAGCCCGCAGGAGCGCAGCTCCCGCTGGATGAGCGAGTAGAGCTCCTCGACGCGCGGCTCGATCACCTCGGCGAGCGTCTGGCGCGAAAGCTCCCGCGGGCCGCGGTCGCCCACGCCCGGCACCTCGATCATCTCGGTGGTGCTCGCGAGCTGTCGCAGCGCCACGCCGTGCGCGATCTTCAGCTCCTCGGCGTCCTTGGTGGGCGTGCGAAGCGCCATCGCGATGTCGTTGGTGATCTGGTCGCCCGCGATGGGGATCACCGAGGTGTGCTTGATCGCGCCGTCGGTGAACACCGCGATGTCCGTGGTGCCGCCGCCGATGTCCACCAGGCACACGCCCAGGTCGCGCTCGTCGTCGAGCAGCACCGCGTCGGCGCTCGCGAGCGGCTGCAGCATGAGGTCGCGCACTTCCAGGCCGCAGCGGCGCACGCACTTCATGATGTTCTGCGCGGCCGACACCGCCCCGGTCACGATGTGGACCTTCACCTCCAGGCGCATGCCGCTCATGCCCAGCGGCTGGCGCACGCCGCCCTGCCCGTCGATGATGAATTCCTGCTCGAGGATGTGCAGCACCTGCTGCTCCATCGGGATGTTCACGGCGCGCGCGGTCTCGATCACGCGGTCGATGTCGTACTGCTGGACCTCCTTGTCCTTGATCGCGACCATGCCGTGCGAGTTGAAGCTCTTGATGTGGCTGCCGGCGATGCCCGTGAGCACTTCCTTGATCTTGGCATCCGCCATGAGCTCGGCTTCCTCGAGCGAGCGCTGGATCGCGTTCACGGTGGACTCGATGTTCACCACCACGCCCTTCTTGAGGCCGCGCGACGGGTGGCTGCCCATGCCGATGAGGTTCAGCGTGTCCTCGGGCGTGATCTCGGCCACCAGCGTCACGATCTTGGACGTGCCGATGTCGAGGGCCACGAGGAGGTTGCGCGCGTCGCGCGGGCGGGAGGCGATCATGGCTTCCTGGCGGCCTTGGGTCGTGCGGGGGTTGGAGGATGGGCGGGGGCGCTCGCCGCCACGCGCTGGATCGCGAGGCCGTTGGCATAGCGCAGGTCCACGTGCTTCGCCTCGACGCCCTGGGCGGCGAGTTGCGGCCACGTGGAGGCGAACTGCTCGAGGCGCGGCTCGATGTCGCCGCGGCCCAGCTCGAGCTGCATCCCGGTGTCGAGCACCACCTGCCACGCGCCGCGCGGCGACAGGCGCAGGTCGGTGACCGTCACGCCCAGCGGCGCGAGCGAGCGCACGATGGCCGGGTACTCGGCCGCCATGCGCGGCGCGGCCGCGGGCGTGCCCGCGAAGCGCGGCAGGGCCGCGTCGTAGTCGGCCGCGAAGATCTCGCCGCGCGTGCTGAGGAGCTCGCGATCGCTCCAGCGCGCGAGCGGCTCGTAGGTGTCGAGCCCGATCTCGATGCCGTCCGGGAAGCGCCGGCGCACCATGGCGTCGCGAACCCAGGCGATGCGCCGGGCCGCCTCGCGAACCGCCGCGAGCGACGCGCGGTCGGCGGGCGCGCCCTCGATGGAGTGCGCGAACGCCTCGAGGTCGGCGCGCGACACGCGCCCGGTCGGCCCCGTGAAGGCGACGTGGCCGATGGGCTGCGAGCCGATCGCCTCGAAAGCCCGCCACGCGCCGCCCGCGAAGGCCGCGACGATCAAAGCCGCGAGGGCGAAGCGCACGACGCGCCGGCCGATGGGCGCGGGCATCGCGTTCACGCGGGCCTCCCGGTCTCGAGGCGCGCGCCCGCGAGGATCAGCGCGCACAGGTCGGCGTACGACATGCCCGCCGCCTTCGCAGCGATCGGCACGAGGCTGTGGCCGGTCATGCCGGGCGAGGTGTTCATCTCGAGGAACGAATAGGTGCCGTCGGCGCGCAGCATCACGTCCGCGCGCCCCCAGCCGCGGCAGCCGAGCACGCGGAAGGCCTTGAGCGTCGCCTCGCGGATCGCGGCCTCGGTCTCGGCGCGCACGCCCGACGGGCAGAAGTACTGCGTGTCGTCGGTGAAGTACTTGTTCTGGTAGTCGTAGTTGCCCTGCGGCGCCACGATGCGCACGAGAGGCAGCGCCACCTCGCCCTTCGCCGGGTCCGTCACGATCGAGGCGGTGAGCTCGTCGCCCTCGACGAACTCCTCGGCGATCACCAGGTCGTCGTAGCGCGCCGCGAGCTTCCAGGCGGCGTCGAAGTCCGCCGGCGTCGCGACCTTGGTGAGCCCGAGCGTGGAGCCCTCGCGCGCGGGCTTCACGATCACCGGCATGCCCAGGAGCTCGCTCACCTTCTCCCAGTCGGTGGTGGACTTCACCATCGCGAAGCGCGGGGTGGGGATGCCGGAGGCGTCCCACACGAGCTTGGTGCGCCACTTGTCCATGGAGAGCGCCGAGCCCATGACGCCGCTGCCCGTGTAGGGGATGCGCATCACCTCGAGGGCGCCCTGCACCGTGCCGTCCTCGCCGAAGCGCCCGTGCAGCGCGATGAACACGCGCTCGAAGCCCTCGCGCTTGAGGTCGAAGAGCTCGCGCTCGGCGGGATCGAACGCATGCGCGTCCACGCCCTTGCCGCGCAGCGCCGCGAGCACGGCCTTGCCCGAGATGAGCGAGATCTCGCGCTCGGCCGACGGCCCGCCCATGAGCACGGCCACCTTCATGCGCGGTCTCCCACGATGCGCACTTCGCGCACCAGGTCGACGCCGCCCTTCGCAAGGACGGTGGCATGGACGTGGTCGATGACCGCCTCGATGTCGGCCGCGCTCGCGTCGCCCAGGTTCACGATGAAATTCGCGTGCTTGCGCGAGACCTGCGCGCCGCCCACGGTGAAGCCCTTCAGCCCCGCCGCCTCGATGAGCCGCGCCGCATGGTCGCCTTCCGGATTGCGGAAGACGCTGCCCGCGTTGGGCTGGTTGAGCGGCTGCGCGGCCACGCGCTTCTCGAGGAGCTCGCGGATGTGGGCGAGCGCCGCCGCGGGCTCGCCGGGCTGGAAACCGAACACCGCGGAGACGAACCACTCGTCGCCCCGGTCCTTCAACCGCACGTGGCGGTAGCCCACCTCGTAGTGGCCCGGCTCGCGATGGCGAAGGCCGCCGGCGCGGTCGATGGTCTCCACGGCGACCACGTGGTTCCACGTCTCGCCGCCGTAGCAGCCGGCGTTCATCGCGAGCGCTCCGCCCACGGTGCCGGGAACGCCCGCCATCCACTCGGCCCCGGCGCCGCCGTGCTTGGCGACGAAGCGCGCGAGGTGCGGGGCGGGAACGCCCGCGCCGGCGCGGAACGCGATCATGCCGCGCGGCGTGGAGACTTCCGATTCGACCGCGATGCCGATCAGCGCGTGGTGCGTGAACACGACCGTGCCGTCGAACCCGCCGTCGCGCACGAGCAGGTTGCTGCCCAGCCCCACGAAGAGCACGGTCTCCGCCGCATCGCACGTGCGCAGGAATGCCGAGAGGTCGAGCACGTCGGCCGGCTGGTAGAACGTGCGCGCCCGCCCGCCCGCGCGCCAGCTCGTGTGGCGCGACATGGGTTCGCCCAGGCGCAGCTGGCCGCGCAGTCCGGCGGGGATCCTGGCGCGCTCGCTCATGTCCATCTCAACCCCGTGCCCGCGCCGCTGCGGCGGCGGGCACGGCAAGCTCGGGCGCGAGGTTCGCGATCGACCCGGCGCCCATGGTGATGACGACGTCTCCGTCGCGCAGCTTCGCGAGCACGGCCTCGCGCATGTCCGAGGCCTTCTCGACGAATACGGGCTCGACCTTGCCGGTGAGGCGCACCGAGCGGGCGAGCGAGCGGCCGTCGGCTCCGACGATGGGGGCTTCGCCGGCCGGGTACACCTCCGCGAGCACGAGCTCGTCCACGGTCGCGAGGACCCTCACGAAGTCCTCGAAGAGGTCGCGCGTGCGCGTGTAGCGATGCGGCTGGAACGCGAGCACGATGCGCCGCCCCGGGAACGCGCCGCGCGCCGCGGCGAGCGTGGCGGCCATCTCGGCGGGGTGATGGCCGTAGTCGTCCACGACGGTGTAGCGGCCGCCGCCCGCGAGCAACGCGTCCCCGTAGCGCTGGAAGCGCCGGCCCACGCCGCTGAATTCCGCGAGCGCCTTCGCGATCGCCGCGTCGGGGGCGCCCACCTCGCGACCGACCGCGATCGCGGCCAGCGCGTTCAGCACGTTGTGCTCGCCCGGCAGGTTGAGGAGCACGTCGAGCGGCGCCTGCGCCTTGCGCGAGGAGACCGCGCGGAAGCGCATGCGGCCCGCATCCCACGCGACCGACTCGGCGCGCAGGTCCGCGTCCGCGGACATGCCGTAGGTGAGCACCGGGCGCGTGAGGCGCGGCATGATCTCGGCGACGTGGGGATCGTCGCGGCAGAGCACCGCGAGGCCGTAGAACGGCAGGTGCCCGAGGAATTCCACGAACGTGGACTTGAGCTTCTCGAAGTCCTGCCCGTAGGTCTCCATGTGGTCGGCGTCGATGTTGGTGACGATCGACAGCACGGGCTGCAGGTAGAGGAACGACGCGTCGGATTCGTCCGCCTCGGCGACCAGGAACTCGCCCTTGCCCAGGCGCGCGTTGGTGCCGATGGAGTTGAGGCGCCCGCCGATCACGCAGGTGGGATCGAGTCCGGCCTCGCCGAGCACCGCGGCCACGAGCGAGGTGGTGGTGGTCTTGCCGTGCGTGCCCGCCACCGCGATGCCCTGCTTGAAGCGCATCAGCTCGGCCAGCATCATCGCGCGCGGAACCACCGGGATGTGCGACTCGCGCGCCTGCACGACCTCGGGGTTGTCGGGCTTCACCGCCGAGGAGACGACGACCGCGTCGGCGTTGGCGATGTTGCCCGCGGCGTGGCCGATCACGATGCCGATCCCCATCTGCCGCAGGCGGCGCACCGGGGCGCTCTCGGCGATGTCGGAGCCCGTCACCGTGTAGCCCAGGTTCGCGAACACCTCGGCAATGCCCGACATGCCCGAGCCGCCGATGCCCACGAAGTGGATGCGCTTCACCTTATGCCGCATGGGCGAGCTCCATGCACACCTCGGCGCACCGGCGCGTGGCGTCGGGCTTGCCGAGGGCGCGCGCCTTGCGCGCCATGCCGGCGAGGCGATCCCGGTCGAGGCCCCGCAGGATCTCCGCGAGCTGCAACGGCGTGGTCTCGAGCTGCGCGAGCGTGAGGCCGGCGCCGCGCTCGGAGAGGAACCGCGCGTTGGCCGCCTGCTCGTCGGCGACGAACCAGGGCAGCGGGAAGAGGATCGAGGCCACGCCCGCCACGCTCACCTCGGCCACCGTGATCGCGCCCGAGCGGCAGATGAGCAGGTCGCACCACGCGTAGCGCGCGGCCATGTCGTCCAGGAAGGGCAGCACTTCGCCGGCGACGCCCGCCTGCTCGTAGGCGGCGCGCAGCCCTTCGTAGAGCTTCTCGCCCGCCTGGTGCACGACCTGCGGGCGCTCGTGGGCCGGGAGCGCGGCGAGGGCCGCGAGCACGAGGTCGTTCATGGTCTGCGCGCCGAGGCTTCCGCCCACCACCAGCAGGCGAAGCGGGCCCGCGCGGCCGGCGTAGCGCTCGCCCGGCGCGGGCACCGCGGCGATCTCGTCGCGCACCGGCGTCCCGAGCCAGTCGATGCGGCGGGGCTTGGGCAAGGCGTTGGCCCAGCGCTGCGCCGCCTTCTGCTCGAACGCGCCCTCCATGCCGACGATGACGCGATCGGCGAGCGGCGCGAGCACCCGGTTGGTGAGGCCCGCGACGGCGCCCGGCTCGTGAACGACGAGCGGCTTGCCCCAGAGCGCGGCCATCATGCCGCCGGGAAACGCGACGTAGCCGCCCATCGACAGGACCACGTCGGGACGGATGCGGAAGATCGCGACGGTCGATTGCCAGAAGGCGGCGAGGATCTTCAACGGCAGCACGAGCCACGCGAAGGCGCCCTTGCCGCGCACGCCGCTCATGTTCACCGCCACCATGGGATAGCCCGCCTCGCGCACGAGCCTGTTCTCCATGCCCGTGCGCG
>Ga0335070_10000461_pt1 | contig 45232 bp, 46 predicted proteins | sample Lox_Sample_13_FD_206722 | JGI IMG/M metagenome (GOLD analysis project Ga0335070, IMG submission 206722) | Soil microbial communities from Loxahatchee National Wildlife Refuge, Florida, United States - Lox_Sample_1.3 | ecosystem: Environmental > Terrestrial > Soil > Wetlands | place: USA... | reverse complement strand
TTTATCTAGAGAACCAATACAAGCTTGCCACACAGGAAGCCCTCGGCGCGACTGCGAACGGCGACAACCCGAACGGCAACATCTACAAGAAGGCCCAGGATGTCTGCGCACCCCGCTTTACGCACTACTCGCAGGCCTATTTACAGTGTACGGTGGACTATTTATCCCAGTACGGGCCGGCCGATGACCCGACGTCGCTAGCCAAGTTGCCCAAGGCCAACGCTTACCGCTACAGCTATGCGTCACCGGTCTGGTCGCCTGATTTTGCCGGCTTTTCGGTGCTGCTCTGCCTGCTGATTGTTGTTGTCATAGTCGGTCGTCTGCTAAGTTTAATGTTACTTAAAGCTATGCTAAAAATGCGCAACAGGGGGGCGTAGGTGTTGACACGGCCTCTCTGACAGGGTAATCTAACCACTGTATAGCACTTAAGGAGGTATAAGACCAATGGCTTACAAACACACCAACTCAAAGGGCGTGACATACTACCTGCACAAGACAACTGTTACCTTGCGCGGCGGTAAACCACAAATAATCTACTTCTTTGCTAAGGTAGAGAAGAACGAAAAAGGCGAACCAACGGATCTTCCAGAGGACCGCGTAGTTAAGGAAAACCCACGCAACGGTTTCCTAACCATCTCAAAGAAAAAATAATACCGCTTTGGTATACTTCCCAAACCGCCCCTGTCATCAGGGGCGGTTTGATGTTGTAAAAGTATACAAAATAAAGAAAATGATGTGGAAAACGTATTGCAGCATGAGCGGAATGAATGCTAAACTTTAACAAAACAAACAGGTGCCAAAGATGCCGCGGGGTACGCAAATCGCCCCGCGGCGTTTCGTTTGTCGGGGGCATGTTCTCGCTGCAGGCCCTCGTCTCGCTCGGTCCAGCGAGTTATAATAGAAATATGGAGAAGGAACCACCGCAGCCACCTTCGGACGAGCCGCCGGACGCTGAAATTATTGAGTTCCCGGCAAGCGAGATGCAGCGGGCTCGTGAACGCCACCCGGCACATGGCAGGGAGACGCCAGAACAGACATTGGTGCGGTTGGCGATAGAGAAGGATCAGGATGATCCGGACGGTGCTTGATATATCATAAGGCTTATGGTATAGTATTAGTATGAAGAATGAGCATAACCCAATTCGCCAGGATATCGGATATGACTTGCCACAGGGTGAGTTGACACTTGACCAAGCGAAGGCGCTGTACGCGCAGGGTTTGGGCGGCAAAGCTGTGGCGCGCATGGTAAAACGAGACCTCGACCGCGAGTTTTTTGATGAGCAGCTCGGCATTGATTCCTCGTTGCCGCCGCTGACACCGGAGGAACAAGCGCGCGCCCATCGAGGTTATCTGTTGGCAGTCGAAGCGTTAAGGGACGCGAAAGCCAGCAAGAGCGACAAATAAAAGGACCCCGCTGTGTGCAAGGTCCTTTTTTTGATGGACGCACACTAGTCGGGGTCGTGTTTGGGAAAGTTTCTCAAGAAGTGGGCGCGCGCGCGGGCCCACTCAGACTCCAGGGCCGCTACAAGGCCTATCCGCGTGTGTTCGAGCTGCAGCTGACGTCGATTGTGCTGCTCCAGCTGGTCGGGCGAGGCGTCGCTAGGTGGCGCGGAGGGCAGAAATGGTCTGGTTAGTGCCGTTTCCACCTTATCGAATGTGATTGCCGCCGGGTAGGCGCGGTGAGTGATGTTTTGCAGGTTGCCGTAAATGCGCTCCAGGATCGCCTCGCGGGCGTCCAGGTGGCGGTGATTAACGCGCGAACCTTTGCGTCGCTGTCGCCGCACATTGTTCACCTCTTCTTCGCAGTACGTCAGAATCTTATTGACGGTTTCTCTGTCGCAGTCCCATTCGATCGGGGCGCGCATGTCGGTGTCTGACCGACGTGATGAAAGGGCCATTGCTCCCACTTCCTAGTTGTTGAAGTACCAAACAGCGATTAATTATATCATGTAATTGAAAAATCACAAGTAAATAGTCGAGGCGAAAAGTACTACTGGTATTGGAATGACAGGACCGACAGCGCGCCAAACAGAATTAACGCTCCGAACAGGAGTAACGATAGCACGGTAATGTGCAATGAAATTGCGTCGAGTTCTGATGGTTTTGGCTTTTGCCCAAGCAAGGTATCCCTCCCAATAAATACATGATTGTCCTCTCGAGATTGTTCCGTGAGGACCTGTATGGGTACCCACTATACCGACCGGCCGGAATAACTCCAAGCGTTACCGGTTCGACTAAATACACTAGGTGAGTCCCGCGTTTTGAAACGCCTGGTACTGAGAGCAGGTAGTGTCGATCACGCCGGCGATGTTGTGGTCACCCATGTCGGTAACAGTATTGCCCGTAAAGGCACTATTACGGAACATTATCGTTCCGTATCCTTCACCCCAGTTTGCGCCGACCCAGCCGGACATAAACCACCACGTGAGCGACAGGTTCGCGTTTTTACAAGCGGTAAGGTATTGCTCGAGCAGATTGTTCCACTTGGCGGCTTCGCTGGCGGCGGCCGATGCGCTCAGGCCTTGCCAGGTCATTAGCGAGAACGAGCTGGGATATCCTGTTTCCCCGATGTCGCCCCTGGCGTTGTTGGCCTTCAGCCAGTCGGTGAAGACTTTGAGTCGGTTGAGGTTCCAGGTGTCGAAATTTACCCCGCCGGTATAGTTGGCCTCAAACCACGCGGCGGTCGTCGTGTACTTGTCTTGGTATCCGTTACCACCGGTACTTAAGTTGTAGATGCCGTTTTCGTCCGGGTAGTCGTGTGCACTGTAGATGATGTTGTTGGCAGGGTCGGAAATCCACGCCGTCGGATGCAGGTCTGCCCATGACTCGACGTTCGACCAAGCCATCCCCTCAACGTGAATACAGGTGTTATCACCGATTGCACGGATGGCACTGACGCAGGACTGGGAGTATTGTTCCCACACGATTGCTTCGCTGCGCGTGTTGCCGGGCATCGTGTTCGGTTCGTTCATGATGTCGTACGCGATGACGCCCGGGTGGCCATTAAATGCGGTCGACATTCTTGTCCACAAGTTGTTGAACTGTGCTTTCGTCGGGCCACCTGCTTCTCCGAAATACTTGCCGTTATATGCGGCACCGTTGATTGGGCAGGGAATCACACCGATACCCGCAGCCCAAGCAGTGCTAATTTCTTGAATCATGTAGTTGATATAGGTCGAACTTAGTGCGCCGCCAAGCGTGGGCTGCATGAACTCCCATGAAAAGGGCAAGCGCATCCGCCTGACGCCCCATCCGTACAGATTATGATACGTCTGGGCCGGGGCAAGCGTGGGCTTGTTCCCGTCAGAGAACCAGTCGTAGTTACCGATCCCCCAGGACATGCCAGAGGCCGCCGCACCGCCGCTCTGATTGCCGCCGCTACTTTGAGTGCCAGAAGTAGTGCCGCCGCTCTGAGTTCTGCCGGCATGGCTCGTACTAGTATTTGTACCGGATTTCGGTTGCCCAGTACTCGGCTTTCCGCTCGGGCTTGGCTTGCTGCTTGGTTGACCACTGCCTGTTGGTGTGGAAGTTATTTTTCCAGGGGTGACTTCCACCGTTTTTTTGGGCGCAGGGTTTCCTTTGCCGATTTTCAAGATTAGCGCAGCTACCGTACCGAAGCCAAGGAGTGTTGCTATGACGAGGAGGAGAAGGAGTTTAAGAAACCCTTGCCGGGTCAGCTTTTGATTCAAGATTGCGTTTATCTGTTTTTTTATATCCATAGAACCAACTTTATAAGTTAATTCTCATATTAAAACGTTTATGGTATTTAGGCAATAATTGCTTTGCGGGCTCAGCCGTGTCTGGCTTGGTTGGTTTTCGGCATTTTAAAGACTTACCTATCAATGCCAAAGATTTGCCCAGGAAGAGTTGGGAAAAATCACTCCTGCAGCGGTAGTGGTCGAGTCTACAGTCAATGGTCCCCAACCGCCAGCGGGTGACCAACTATCACCGGCTCGGGTGCAGAACGGAGCACCAGCGAGAGGGCTTTCCCCGACAATGTGCTGGGTGCAGGCGTACATGCCGCGCGACTTGCAGTAATTCATCAACTGGATAAAGAAATTGTTCCACTTCTGATATTGGATGTTCGCTGTGGTCGTGTTCATGTAGCCGCCTCTGACCATGGCCTGATAGGAAGGTAGTCCCCATTCACCCCAGCAGACCCTTGCTCCGGCGACCCAGTCGAACGTCGGTTTGAGGTAGCTATTAATGATCCCGTCGAGATTATTCCATGTTGCCGACGCGATAAACGTGTCGAAATTCATGTTGATCGTGGTTCCGTAACTGTTGACGTAGGGATACTGAGCTGGGTATATGTGGACTTCGTATACGAGGTTGTTGGCGGAATCTTTGACAAAGGTACTGGGGCCGCCCGGGAACTGCTCCTGCAGGTTAGCACCTGCCCAGTTGGACCCTTCCAGCCATATCTCGGTGTTGTCACCGTTGGCCCTGATTGCGTTGACGGCGGCCTGTTGAAACGCCGCAGCGACAGCACCCTCTTGTGTCATGGTGCCGCCGTTGGTGAGGCTATAAGGTTCGTTCATTAAATCGTAGGCTTGGATGCCGGGATGGCCTTTGAGTATCTTCGATAGTCCGCCCCACATGCTGGCGAATTGGGCGGTTGTGATGCCGTTGCCCCAATAGGCATTGCCACCGAACGGGTACCTCGCGTAATTTCCGCAAGTGACAACGATTTTGATTCCCGCCGCCCAGGCCTGATCAATGTGTGGAATCAGATAGGTGTTGACCCAGCTTGAACTGACCGGGCCGCCCAAAGAGGGTGTCACATTCTCCCAGGCGAACCAGCTGCGGCAAATGTTCGCGCCCTGGGAGGCCACATATGTCCACGTTGATGGGGCTATCGTGAGGTTCCATGTCAGCCCCTGTTCCATCGGGCCGACCAACATGCCCGAGGGCGTCCCGTCGCTACTCTGTTGCCCGGTGGTGCCGCTACTCTGATGTCCAGCAGTAGGGCTCGAGCTGGGTTTCGTGCTGGCGTTCGGCTGGCTTGAACCTTTAGGGTGCTCCTGGCCTTTCACGACTGGGGTCCCGTCGGGATTTCGCTGGCTGCTACCTGCCTGGCCGGAGCCGTTAGGCACTGTTTTTTCTGTCACCGTAACTTTTGTCGCTGTGCCTTTTTTGCCTAATTTCAACATCAGTGCCGCCACCGTGCCGAAGCCAAGAAGCACGACTATGCTGAGAAGAAAGACTTTAAGAAACTCTTGCCGGTTCAGCTTTCGATTGAAGATAGCGTTGAGCTGTTCCTTTATATCCACTAAATAACCTGATTAAGTTAATTTTCATTTTAAAGCTTTTATGGTTTTCAGGCAATAAATGCTATTGCCAGTTTTCCAACAGTTCTGTGTGCAGGCCCTGAGACTTCATCGCGTCGAGGAATGCTTGCATATCCTGGTGAAATTCCGGGCGGAAGTGCATTAGCACCACATCGCCGGGGCGCAAATGATTGCCGATCTGGTACTGCATCGATCCGCCATTGGCTTTGGCAATCCAGGTGACGATCGCCCGCATACCGCAGTCGGCAGCGGCGCGCTGCATGGCGACGCTCCGACGGTTCGAGTAAGACCGTTCTGGTGGGGCTGGAAGGAATCGAACCTTCTACCAAGTGGTTATGAGCCGCCTGCTCTAACCGATGAGCTACAGCCCCGCTGTCCCCATTTTAGCATCACTACGCTATAATGGGGAAAACAATGCAAAACAGACAGATCAAGCGCCTTATCTACACCGTCCGTCACCGCTATATGACAATGAACAATGTCGTGCTGGCGGTGGCGGCGGTCATCGCGATCAGCTGGGCGTGGTCGTCGGTGCAGGCGGTGCAGCGGAATTATCAGTTGCAACGCACCGTCGACGACAAACAGCGCCAGGCGCAGCTGGTGCAACTGGAAACGGACAACCTGCAGTTCGAACAGCACTACTACAAGAGCAGTGAATATCTATCATTGGAGGCGAAGCGACGGTTGGGTCTGGCCGACCCGGGTGAAAAGGTGCTGGTACTGCCACCAAACTCGCCGGCGGTCATCGCCGCGGACAACGCCGACCAAGCAGTGGTGGCGCCGGTATCGGACGCCCAGCCCCTGCCGCCACTGCAGCAGTGGATGGACTTTTTATTCGGGGCTAAACCAAGAAACTAGTCTAATCTGTAAACAAGCGCGGTACTTTTTCAACGGATTTCAGCAGCTGAGCACCGGTCAGGAACCGGTCGTCCGGTAGTTCCTGCCACTCGCCGCCAAACGGTGAGCTGGCCGGATCGTCCGGCTGGACCATGCGGCGCCAGTTGATGTAGGGCCTGATATCTGACGGATCGTCAGGATTTTGCCGCGTGTACCAGAGGATGGCGCAGTTGCCAATCCGCTGGGTTTTGTTCTTGTCGACGTCGTGCCATTGTTCGGGCAGCATGTCCTCGAACACGTACCGGACCACTCCGATGACGTCGCCGTGGGTGACAGCGATGAGTTTTTTGCTGTCCCATTTGTGTTTGGCTGTTTCGCGGAATTCACGGACGCGCAGCGTGACACTGTCGGCCAGCGCTTCGCCACCGTCCAGACGCGCGTACAGCGGTGCATTCTCCTTGAGTTGGGCTGTTCGGGGGAATTTGACCGCCCGCTCGTTGCGCGGCGTCGTGCCGAAATGTCCCCAGTCCCGTTGTGCAACAAGTTGTGTTTGCGCCATGTCAAAGCCGCACCGCCAAGGTGGGCGGCGGTTTCGCGGGCGCGGATAAAGGACGAGTAGTAGCGCGCTTCGAAGGTGTCGCCGATCGGGCCGATGTTATCACGGATCCAGGCACCAGTGATCTCTGCCTGTTCGACGCCCTTTGGTGTCAGCCGCTGCATCCAGTCCGGTCGGTCCCGCAGCTCGGGCGGCAGGTCCAGTTCGCGGCCTTCCTTTTCGGCTTGCTGCAATAAGTTGGCTTCCGATTCGCCGTGGCGGACGAAAACGAGATCGATGGGCATGCTCATGCTCAGCTCCTTCTTGCGTGTGGTTGAATTACTCCCATGATGCCTGTTATCGGCCAAAAACACAACCGGCACGGCACAGGCTTGTAAAATAACAGATACAGTGGTACTATAGATTAACGATATCGCGGGGTGGAGTAGTCTGGTCAGCTTCTGCTCGTGGAATTCGCTCATAACCAAGTGGTTATGATGTGCGCAAATAGACCAGGTCATGAGTAACAATTTATCGCGGGGTGGAGCAGCCCGGTCAGCTCGGTTGGCTCATAACCAACAGGTCGCAGGTTCAAATCCTGCCCCCGCAACCAAGATGTAATTACAGATAGAGACTGGCTTTTCCGCCAATCTCTATTTTGTTGTTACCTCTGTAAAATAGGTTCCAATCCTGTCTGGCTAACGCATATATTGATGAAAACATAGAAAAATGCTATAAATAGCACATCGGATGTACCACGATGGTACTAGCATTACCGAGATCTTGAAAAACTCGTCGAAGGAGAAAATGTGCATACTCTGGGGCTTATTCTGGAGCCGTTGTTCACAACCGTGCTGTTAATGTTCATTGCACGCAAGCCAGAAGTCTACCTAATCGTGGCGTTTGTCGTATCGGTCATTGTTGGGTTAGTTACAGGGAGCTATAACTGGAGTGCCGCAGTTTTCTTAGCGACACTTGTCATAGGACTGGCCGTGCTTATCACCTGGCACATTCACAAGATAAGGCGAATACGGCGAGAATTAAACCCCGAGTCGTCGTCAGACTGATCGTGTCACGAGTATGTTCAAGAAGGCCGAGAGTCGCAGCACCATGTTGCGGCCTCGGTCCTTTCTTTTTGAAGCTAGTTAAAAGTTCTAAGTATGTTCACAAATTCTAATCCAATCTCCGTGTCTATCCAACCACCGTAGCCACCCTAGCAAGTTGCTTCCAGCGAAGTATTTCCGCAAAGATAGAGTACAGCATTTTTTAAATTTCCTCCTCGAACGGGGGTATGGTAATATAATCGTAAGTAACTAATTATTTAGTGCAAGGGGAGACGGGTTTGGAACCTACTGATGTGCAGCAAGCCCTTGAAAGTGTCGATATTTTCAAGGAAGCCAAAATAGATGAAAATCTGGTTGGCAATACTTTTTATCTCGACTATTCGTATGCCAACATCCTGGTGCCAGATGTGCAAAAACAAAAAGTGGGCGGCTTGCCCCAAGGCAGTTTATTGGTTGCCTTCTACAATAGCGATCAAAGCGTCGACGAAGCACTACTGCTCAGGGTGCTCGAGCCAACTGCCCTACCGACAAATTCCGAGGCTATCAATTCAACGGGGCTTGCCTCGGGACTGAAGTGCCGGATTCTCGGCAGCTTCTACCGGGGCGCTGATGGAAAAACTCAGTTTGGTGCCGACGTCGAAAACTCCTTCGGCGCGCACGGTTATCGAGTGTACAAGCCTCAGGACAGGGTGCTCGAATATGTGGTCAACTACCGTGACGGCAGCGTTGTCCATGGCGATGCGTCGGCTGTACGAATTGGCGCCGTCCGCTACAGTTCCAGCCAAAGGATCGCGCCACAATCTGTGGCGGCGGTCTGCGTCACGCCGACCGACCTCTTGGGCAAGCGTAGCGGCCTGTTTGGTGGTACGTCTAACACGGTCAAGCAACTGGTCCGGGCGACAGTACAGATGAGTGACAAGGCGAAATTGGCACTCAAAGACGCAACAGCAGACACCGCCGCGTTTGACGACGAGCGCAATCCGAGCTTGCCGATCGGTCAGATCATCTTTGACGTCAACGGTCGGTACGCGAACGAACATTTGCAGGACACCGGGACCGCTTTGTCGGTCGTCTACAAGGAAAGGACTGTCCGCTATAGTATTCTGAAAAAGAACGGATTCAAAAAACTGGTGAACTCCACAAAAGATCTCACCGCTACAGAAGTTAACCCCGTCTTTCAGGAGATCGTCGATGAGCTTCGCAAAGGCAAAATCGTTATCGTCGATCTGTCGCAAGGCAGCCCTGACGTCCAACAATACCTCTGCGGGCGAATCTGCCGCTCGGTCCTCAATGATGCTCTTGAACGATTTATGGGCAACAAACCGACCAATTTCGTCCAGGTATACTTCGAAGATGCGCTCGCCCTCTATCCGAATGGGAAAAAGAAAGACCTAAAAAACATCTATAACCGACTGGTTAACGAGGGCGAGAAGTTAAGTCTGGGCCTGCTGTATGTGACACAGGAGGCCAGCACGATCAACTCCAGCCTACTCAAAAGCACGCAAAACTGGGTCATCACCCACTTGAATAACGAGGATGAGATCTGTGAACTGCGCAAATATTACGATTTTGCTGACTTCGCCGACAGCCTTTCTAAATATAGCGCCGGCAGCGACGAAGGTTTCGTTCGCATAAAAATGCATTCGAATGCATTTACGGTGCCTGTACAGATTGACACGTTCGCAGCGGCAGAATAGAAAAACCCCGCTGTTTCGCGTACAAATGTATGCGCGAAACAGCGGGCGTAGAGGGACTTTAGCCGTTGGCGTTGGTAGCGGCGGTCTCGGCCGGCCGGCGGGAGTCCTTGTTGGCGGCGATGATCTTCTTGACGGCGCGGGCAACGCGGCGCACCGATCTGCGGTCGTGAATTTCAATGCGCACGCCAGTCGCAGTCAGGCAAGCGAAGGCGCTGAACCGAAACTCATCACAGATCAGGTCACCGACGAACCGCATGTCTTTGACGACGTGCGTCAGGACACGCGCCGGGCGGTCACTGGTTACGGGACTGATGGACCAGTTGTCGTCAAGTTTGCCTGACTTCGGTGACTTGGTCACCAGAACCTCAAGTACTTGCATTGTACTTCCTATGAGTAGGTGCTGCATGTGGCGGCACGTCCTGAATCGTACGGATGTCCGATCTAAAATCACACTTTACAACTAAGTATATAAAATAGCAAGTGACCAGTCTATTTTCGCAAGTCCAGATGCTCGCAGCGCGAGCAATAACCCTGTATTTCTATCTGGTGTCCGGTCGCAACGAATCCCTGTCGGCTGGCCAGCTGTTCGATAAAATTTTCAAGTGAATTACCGCCGATAGGGACGATGCTGCCGCAATTGATACAGGTAAAGTGATGGTGATGTTCGGCGAACATGTCCCCCAGTTCAATCATGTATTTCCAGCCCTGTGCATGACGTTTGGTGATGCCAAGTTTTTGAAAAAGAGTTACCGTTCTATACACACTCGCCCTGTCGATATCAGGGACAAGTGCCTGGCAAAGCGTGCTCATCGATATCGGCTCTTTGCCTGACAGGTAAGTAAAGACCGCCAGCCTGGGGTGAGTCAGGCTATAGCCGTTTGCCTGGAGTATTTTGCGAAGCTTTGCGCCGTCCTTCATATCGCAAATTTTACACAAATTGCGACAAATTTGCAAAAAAAATGATGGCTGACTAAGATTGGGGCATGACACCGATACTTCTAACATTCGCAACATTTCTATCAACCTTGACTGGCGGTCTGGTTGGCATCCGCCACCGCAAATACGTAAACCAACTGCTGGGCCTGACGGCCGGCGTTATTTTGGGCGTGATCGCGTTCGACATCCTGCCCGAGCTGTTCGACATGATCAGCAAAAACAACTTCGACGCGACCCCCGCGATGATTGCCCTGACGACCGGCTTTTTGCTGTTTCATATCAGTGAAAAGTACTTACTGATTCACCACTCGCATGAAACGCAGTACGGCAAGCACCGCCACCCACATGTCGGCGTCCTGTCGGCACTTGCGCTGAGCGGCCATAGTTTTCTGGACGGTGTCGGTATTGGGCTGGGCTTCCAGGTAAACCCAGCGGTCGGTGTGGCGGTGGCTATCGCGGTTATCGGCCACGATTTTGCCGACGGTTTGAACACTGTCAATTTGATGCTAAACCATAAAAACAGCGTGGCGCGCTCGTTTAAATTCTTGCTGGTTGACGCACTCGCGCCGGTTGCCGGTGTGCTGTCGACGAAGCTCTTTCAACTGAGCGACCCGCAGCTGATACTATACCTCGGCTTTTTCGCGGGCTTTTTGCTGTACATCGGTGCCAGCGATATCTTGCCGCAGGCGCATGAAGGCAAGTCGTCAAAATTGACGCTGTTGATGACGATAATCGGCGTGGTCTTTATGTTTGTGGTGACGCGGTTCGTATAATAAATTCTCACTAAAAAATCCTCCCTCATAGGGAGGGAGGAGAGAGAAGGCTGCGTAAACTTTTTCGTTGTCTTGCATGGCCTTCTCTCTCGCTTCAGTGCTACCTAGTAGCACAATGTGCATGACCAGAAACCTCCGGGCACGTATACCATTTAATAACTATGAGTCTACTGGGTCTGTGAAAAAGGTAACAAATGAGGGACTATGAAGACAACTTGTTGGCACAGACGCGGATGGCTTCAGACCAGGTCAAAAAGGCGTGCGGCGTCGCAGCGAGTTGGGCCGCGGTCAGGCCGTATTTCAAGGCGACGGCCAGTTCGTGGATCATTTCCGTGGCGCCGGGCGCGACGATGGTGGCGCCGACGAGGACGCCCTTTTTATCGGTGATGAGCTTGACGAAACCGTCGCGGAAATCGTTGGTATTGCTGCGGGCGACGATACTGAGCGGCGCGACGGCCTTTTTGATGTACATGTCACGGCGCAGGCAGTCGTCCTCGGTCAGGCCGACGGAAGCAATGCCTGGATAGGTGAAAACGACGCGGGGAGTGGCGGTGTAGTCGGGGATGAGCTTGTTTTTTGAGAGCAGGTTGCTGGCGGCGACGCGGCTTTCCAGCAGCGCGGTCTGCGTCGAACCGTGCCGGCCCAGGACATCGCCGGCGGCGTAGATGTGTTTGGCGGAAGTTTGCAGAAAATCGTTGACCGCGATGCCTTTGGCGTCATACTCGACACCGGCGTTTTCCAAACCGATGTCTACATTCGGCGCGCGGTCGGTGGCGATCAAGACGTCGTCGACGCGCAGGGAATGTTCGTGGCCGCCGCGGCTGTAGGTGACGCGGCGCGCGATGTTTTCGTTTTCAACGACTTGGGTGCGGGTCTGGGTGAGGATCGTGATATTTTTCTGCGCGAGGAGTTTTTCGAACAACTCCCCTACCTCATCGTCGTAACCCGGGAGTAGGCGAGATGCGACTTCGGCGATGTAGACTTTGGTGCCAAAAATTGCCATCAGCTGGGCTAGTTCGACACCGACGGTGCCGCCGCCGATGATGTACAGCGATTTTGGCGGCTTGATGGCCTCGAGGATGGTGCGCGGTGTCGAGTAGGTTGCCTCGGCGATGCCGTGGATGTCGGGCAAGACCCAGTCGGAACCGGTGGCAATGACGAATGATTCGGCGGAATAAGTGTGGCGATTGACGCTGATTTCGTGCGGTGACAAGAAATGGCCGATGCCGTGAAGGGTAGTAATGCCTTCGTTCTCGTAATATTTGCGGTTACCGCCCGCCCCTGTCCGCTTGACGGCCAGGTCCTTCCAGGTGCGCAAGCTCGGGTAGTTGTAGCCCAGGGTGCTGGAGCGCAGGCCAAAGCGCGCGCCGTTTCGTGCTTCGTCGTAGAGCTGCGCTGCGTGCAACAAGGCGTTCATCGGCACGTCGCCCCAGTTTGGGCTGACGCCGCCGAAGGCGTCGGCCTCGACGATGGCAACTTTTTTGCCTTCGCGGGCGGCGATAGTCGCGGCCGCGCTGCCGCCGGCGCCGCTGCCGATTACGATGAGGTCAAAGTCGAAGTGTGATTTCTTGGCCATGGTGGGTGACTCCTAAATAATAATCCTGTGTTGTTGATAGAAATAGGCGGCTTCCGGGTGGTACCGATGCAGGTGAGCGCTGGCGATGCGGCGCAGGTCGTGGCTGGTGACGGCAGGTTTAGTGTCCAGCCATAGGACTACGGCGTCGACGACGTTGGAGGCGGTGGATTCGGCGACGCCCTCGGGGCTACGAACGCTCAGGCAGGCGGCGCGGATGCTGTGGGTCAGCTTGTCGCGGTCAAAGGGCTCAGTCGGCCGGTGGCCGGATCGTTTGACGACGTCGATGGCTTTCACCGCTGGCATTACTGGCCCCCTACGGCTGACACGCCGACAGTAAACACGCGTTCCACATAGACATAGGCGCCGAGTACGAGCAGGGCGCTGCCGGCGGCAAATTGCAGGAATAGCTTGTTTTTCTCGCGCCAACTCTGAATGCGGCTGAGCTTGTGACCGCCGCCGATGAGCAGTCCGACAATCAGCAGGGGTAAAAGGGCGACGCCGCTGTAGAGCAGGATGCCAATGAGTTGCCAGGTGGGCGTGAGTTGGACCAGCACTAGCGCGGCGATAGCGAGCGGGGCAAAGGTGAACAAGAGTTCGGAGATGATGCTCGTCAGACCTAGGCTGAAGGCTTCGCCGGGATTCTGTGTGGTCTTGGCTCTATCGCCCAGGAAGCGGGCGAAGCTGCGGGGAATCCAAAGCGAGGTGCCTGGTTCCTGGCGGAAGTAAAACGCCCAGACCGATACCCCGACGCCGACGGCGGCGCCCGAGCAGGCAGCCCACATGAGCGGCGGTGTGTCGACGGGCAGTAGGACATTCAGGACCAAGGCAATGGTTGATAACAATAGGACGATCATGACGCCAGCGCCAGCGGTGAAACTGCCGACCAGGCGCATCAGTTGCATGTGCGCGGTTTTTTTACCGAGAGCGTGGCCGCTCAGCAGGGTCAGCATACTGACACTCAGTTGGAAACTGGCATGGGTAGCTGCCGCCAGCAGAACGATGGCGAGGGAACTGAGGAGATCGAAGTTTGCCATGTATTTTTATATTTTGCCTTTGACATAATTTTAGCATAAGTGGTATGATACGGCCAGTACACGCAAAACACAAAAATCTTACAAAAAGGTCTTGCTTTTTTGTAAAGCTTATGCTATATTAATGACATAAGCAAATAAAACACAAACAAAAGGAACCACCACAATGACAAAACTCCTATCAAAGAAAGCCACCGAATTCGAGCAGGTCTTTAACTCCATCGCTCTATCGAGCTGGAACCGCCCGCGCAGCACTAGCGAACTCCACGCTTTCATCGCTCGCCGCGAAGCAGTTGTTGAAACAGCTGAAAAATAATTAGTACACGTAAAAAATCGCCCTTCGGGGCGATTTTGTTATGCAATGCTGTCGCCGTCGTCGCGGCCGGCTACCGCTAGTAGTGAAAAGCCTTGTTCCTCGATCTTGTCGTGGGCTGCCTGCATGCCGTCGAGGTGGCCCTGCTTTGCCGCAATCTGCATTTCGGATACCGCATCGAGCATCGACATCACGCCCTGCACGCTGCGGACATCGGCCAATTCCTCTTCGTCGCCCCCGATAAACGCGGCGTGGCGCGAGCTATCCGGGTTAGTTGAGATACGCTCCCGGTACGGGTCGTATGGTACTTCGCCCTCGTTGGGCTGGATTGAGTCGGCGTCACGGCCGCAGGCAGTTTCCCTTGTCCAAGTAGTTTTGCTGTAGCGCGTCGGCCGGTCGCTGTTCCAGCCGTATGCCGGACCAACGACGCGGCTGTAGTCAAATTCTTTCTTGTCAATTTTGGGGTCACCCGGATATCGTAGGCGCGTTTCGACAACGCCGCGGTGAACCTTCACAGGTCCTTCGCAGTCGGGCGCTAGCTCTTCGAGCCCACCTGCCCTTGCGAAGAGGCGGGCGATTCGGCCAAGGTTGGGGCAGTTAAGGCATTTGTCAAATGGGGCAGTAGGTTGGGTCTCACTCATGATGGGGAAATTGTAGCACATTCTGGGTCTCGCAATCTTTCCCTGCATCTGTTACAATATGTTAGTTCCGCCGACAAGGCGACGAGGCAGCGTAGCTCAGTTGGTTAGAGCGTAGGACTCATAAGCCTAAGGTCACAAGTTCGATCCTTGTCGCTGCTACCAAGAAAAGACACCCATGAAATGGGTGTCTTTTCTTGGTAATTATTAAGGGATTTTAGGATGCCTTAAATGCTTACGTTATTGTAAAATGTTTGTATGCGGTCCCTAAAACAGCTTTACCGCTTTTTAGTGTGTAACGACTCAGCTAGCGGCGGGTATCTTTTGCCTGTCGTTATATCTCTTGGGCTAGGTATCGGTATCGCCAGTTTAACAGCCCTGCAAGTCATGTCACAGAACAGCCTTCTACTAAACTCTCAGTACTACAACATGATCGCTAACGAAGCAGCCCAGTCGGGTGCAGCAGCGGCGGTTAAATGTATCGCCACCGGTGCATATGACTGGGATACCAGCGGCAAGTCTAAACTGGCACCGCAAACCGACTGCCATGGCAACAACGTTGCCGGCCGACCGACGGTAGTAGTAGACTACGGAACGGTCCAGACGACCTACACGGTCAGTGCGCTACAAAATCCCTACAGCAATAATCTTCGCATAATCCAGGCGACCGGCACGGCGACACTGAAGGACTCGATGGGAAGGACCATCACGTTGGCGTCAAAGACCACGAGTACGATCGGCCGTCTTCAAGCGCAGATACCTACGGGAGTGACGTCCATTAGCGCCGGATATGGTACCGTTTGCGCAGTGTCCGACGGCCAGCCGTGGTGCTGGGGATTCAATGGGGACGGGCAATTGGGCAACAACAGCTTGACCGATTCATATACGCCGACACAGGTCGATACTACCGGGGTGCTAGCCGGTAAGACGATGACATCGATGGCAACCGGCTACGATTATACCTGTGGCATCGCGAACGGCGCGGCGTACTGCTGGGGGTATGGCGTATATGGTAATAATGGCAACGGTTCGACGGCCGAGATACATGCACCGGCGGCGGTCAGCACCTCGGGCGTCCTGAGCGGCAAGACCGTGACGGCTATTAGTAGTAGCGATAACAAGTATGTCTGCGCGGTCGCCAGCGGCGCGGCGTATTGCTGGGGGTATAATGCGAACGGTCAGCTAGGCAACAACACGACCACCCAAGCAAACTCTCCGGTGGCGGTCTACTCGGCGGGCGTCCTGAGCGGCAAGACGGTGACGGCGATCAGTGTCGGCCAGTACCACTCCTGCGCTATCGCCAGCGGCCAAGCATATTGCTGGGGCAACAACAATTACGGCATGTTGGGTAATAATACCACAACCCAATCACTCATTCCTGTGGCGGTTAATACGACAGGCGTGCTGGCCGGCAAGACCGTGACGGCGATTAGCGCCGGTAAATGGGACACCTGCGTCATCGCGGATGGCAAGCCGTACTGCTGGGGCGACAATACGTATGGCCAGCTGGGGAATAATTCGACGACTGGCTCGCTCGTCCCAGTGGCTGTGAACACGGCGGGCGTGTTGAACGGTAAGACGGCGACGGCGATCGGTTCGACCCTGTTCAACGCTTGCACTGTAGCAGACGGCAAGGCGTACTGCTGGGGGCACAACTCGACCGGCGAGCTGGGTAACGGCACGCCAGCCACTGACTCAACCGTACCAGTGGCCGTTGATACTTCCGGGGTACTGAATGGATTGACCGTAACGGACATCACTACCAATGATTATGGCGAGGAATGTGCAATTGCGAATGGCAACTCGTATTGTTGGGGATTCAACCCGAACGGCGAGGTGGGCAACGGTTCGCAAACCGATCAATACGTACCTGTGCAATCTCAGGGGATAGGCATCTTCGGCGGCCCGGCCGTGACATCGGTTGCGTCCGGCTGGGAAAACTCGTGCGCCGTCGCGAACGGCAAGGTGTATTGTTGGGGGGATAATAGCTATGGCCAGCTGGGGAATAATTCGACGATCAGCTCGCTCGTCCCAGTGGCTGTCGACACATCTGGCGTGTTGAGCGGCAAGACGATAACGGCAGTCAGTGCCGGTGTCTTTGGCGCCTGCGCCATCGCGAGCGGGCAAGTTTATTGTTGGGGTTGGAATAACTACGGCCAGTTAGGCAACGGTACAACGACTGATGCACACGTCCCGGTGGCCGTGAACACCTCGGGCGTGCTGAACGGCAAGACGGTGACAGCGATCAGCGTCGGGTATTGGTCCACCTGTGCTATCGCCAGCGGCCAATCATACTGCTGGGGGTATAACAATGATGGCGAACTGGGCAATAATTCAACGACTGCGTCGACCGTCCCGGTTGCCACGTATACCGCCGGCGTCCTGAGCGGCAAGACGGTGACAGCGATTTCACAAGCCGATAATGGTTGGCAAACCTGCGCGGTCGCCAGCGGCGCGGCGTATTGCTGGGGGTACAACAATGACGGCCAGCTGGGCAATAACTCGTTAACCACCTCGTTAGTCCCGGTAGCTGTGTACACTGCGGGGGTCCTCAGTGGGAAGACAATAACAGCGATATCCACCGGCGACTTCCATACTTGCGTTATCGCCAGCGGCAAGGCGTACTGCTGGGGGTACAACAATGACGGCCAGCTGGGCAACAACTCGGTAACTGATTCGAAGGTCCCCGTTGCCGTTACCGCGACGGGTGTGCTGAGTGGCCTGACGGTGACCGACATCAGTTCGAGCGGTAATTTCCACACCTGTGCCGTGGCAAACGGGCAAGCTTACTGCTGGGGAAACGATAACTCTGGCCAACTTGGCAATAATTCGTATAGTAATTCGAGCGTACCGGTCGCCGTTAATACCACGGGTGCACTCAATAATCAGGCAGTGACCAGCATCTACACGGCCGGCGCCCATAGCTGCGCCACCGCGAATAGCCAGGCGTATTGTTGGGGATATGACCCCGACGGCGAGCTGGGTAATAACGGGACGGCAAACCAGCCCCTAGCGGTTGCGGTCACTTCGCTCGGTAGCTATCCTTCAATATTTGCATATAATAATGCGGCGTCGTATTAATATGGTAAGCAGAATGAAGACAATGATAATTCTCAGAAAAAAAAGTCAACTAAGCAGCCTTGGCTTACGTCATCATAAACCCGGGCGGTCAGCCGAGGGTTTTACTGTTGCGGAACTCGTTGTTACGGTCGTTGTGCTCAGTATTTTCCTCTACACCCTTTTTCAGGGCTATCTGGTCATCCAGACGCAGCGCCTTAATGTCGCTAGGCAGGCCCACGCCAGCGATATCGCGTACACTAATCTGCGTAAAGTTACCTCTCGCCCAGCCGCATTGACCCAGACGGTATGTAATACTAACGCGAGTATTATGGATTTGACAGCCGGCACCCAATCGACGGAGCCGGGCCTGGATATCACGCAGTATGGTTATACCTTAGAATCGACGACGAATCTCACACAAACCCTGGGCTCAACCGCGACGCAGACGCTCGTCGCCTATGCACCGCAAGGCTGTGCGAATTTAACCACCGCTCCGGTTGAAATCGTCTCGACAGTTACGTTTGGAACTAATGGAGACAAGATAACTCATGCCGCGTATGTTCAATAGAATTCGCCGTCCAGCCGAAACAGGCTTTACGATTGTGGAGCTATTGATAGGTATAACTGTTCTGACGGTTCTGATGCCTGTGGTTCTGTTGACACTGAGTGACTTGTTGCGGTCCGCCACGGGAGCGCTAGGATTGAACGTCCAGGATACCGATACGAAGTCGGTACTCAGATCGATAAATCTCGAGCTCGCGGGTGTCTACACATGGAATACTAGCCTAGCCGTTGCAACGCCCCTGGGACCGACAAACAACACCAGCACCCCAGAAACGTGGTCATACTGTGGCATAAATGGTACTAGCGACTGCTCGGTGTCAACGAATCGCGTACTCATCGCTTATCAAAACGCGACAAACAAAGCGCCGACCGATACAACCCGGCAGCCGGTTTTTGCAAACACGGCCGGAAGTTGCGACACCTCGCAGCCCATCAACATCGTCCATTACGCAAATATCTACTTTGTCGCGCCGGATACCACCGATCCAAGCTATAACGACCTCTACCGCCGGACAGTCGTCAACCCTGATGGGTACACGGTGTGCGGTGGCGTCGTTCCGTACCAAACGAACACCTGCGCCCGCTCCGTTCTTAGCAATGCCGGCTGCAAGGACGCGTCGAACGTGAGCCATGCGGACGCCATCCTGCTCACGCACGTCATATCGTTTAACGTTGACTACTATCCCACGCCCAATGGCACGGCAATCGCTAATCCGTATACGGCACTGCCCGGCTCTATCACCAGCGCGCAAGCTATCAAAATATCGGTCACGACGCAGGCGCTCATCAACGGGAGCCTTCGGTCGAACACTGCGGACGTTCGCATCAATAGTTATTAATTGATGATAACCATACATGTGCGACCGTAGTATAATTTGACTATGAATTTTTTTCAGCAACGGAAGGAGCGGTTGGCGAGAGCGCGGACCGCGAGCCGGGTCATCGAGCGGCTACACCCTGAGGGAATTCCTGACACGCACGGCACGCTGCTGCGTGCGGCGCTGCTCGGACTCGAAGGGTCGGAGTGGTTTTTCCCGGCCCAAAAATCATTCAAAATGCAATTGGACGAAGCCCGGGAAATCCTTGACCGGATGGACGAGAGTCTAGGAAGGATGCGGACGCATCTGACGGATCTGGCGCTTCAGGCGGCTGCGCTGCGGCAGTTTCAGGATGAGTCCCCGGAGGCCTTTGAGCGCTATCCCGAGGAAGTTCGGCAGCGGATAGAAGATTGGAGTAATCTGCTCATCCTCGACGAAGACAACCCGAACTTTCGCAATTACCTGGACTGTCTCGACAGGCGAAACGCAGAGAGCGAGTAAAACTCAAAAGTTCCGCATGTCCGCGGGGTTTTTGTGTCGTAAACGACCACGCTAATAGTCGTTGCCTTTGCCGTTTTCGTCGAGGTCCTGAAAATACTCACGCTCGTCATCGCGGATGTCGATATCGTCACCGTACTCCTCGTCATCCAGCTCGTCGATCTCGGCTTTGTCGAGCTCCTGTTTAAACTCGTCGCGCGGTATGCCCAGTTCGTCGGCAGGGTCCTCACTCACCTCGTCCATCAATGGGTCGGTCGCGTTATCGTCTGTCACAAGATCATCCTGGTAGCTGCGAAGTTGAAAATCATCATCGTCTTTTGCCATGCTATCCTCCTGCTTATGACTTAACGATACTGTGGGCGGGCGCCACTTACCATTAAAAATATTACACGGCTTCGGGTAAGCGCGGGATATTCTCGAGGACGTACTCTTCGCCGTCAAATACCCACACGGCCGACTGGTGATTTTCGCTGCCGATTTCCAGTACGCCCTGCATTCCGTCGGTGGCAGTTGCCAAGAAGAGGTGTGTGTACGAGGCGTGCGGCATGATTCGGTGGTCACCATAGCTGTACTGGGTCTCGGTGATGTCGTATTCGGTGACTTCGCCGTCACTGCCGAACGGTCGGGTGAACAGGCGATAGCGCCGTTTGTGATATTTGTCGTCGGTCGCCCTGAGGACGAGAGCGCAGCGGCCTTTATTTGATCGGGTCATTTTGGTGCTGATAACGTCAGAGAAATTATATGACTTACCGTCAATTTCCCGGATAATCGGGTGGTCGGGAGAGTTGTAACAGTAATCTCGATAAAAGCTGCGGAAGCTCGGGAGATGTACGCTGTTTTCGGGTAGTTCAAGGAAGCGGCGCGCGTCGTGCGGGACTACATTCGGTGCGAATTCATGCCGTTTCATTACTGAGATGCTTGTATATCTTGGTATACTCCTTTCCGGTAGTATGCGCAAGCATAGTGACAATAATTTCATGGTGGTGCGACCCGCCTGCGTCGTTATAACGCAGGCGGGTCGACCCATCACCTAGCTGACACTGGTCGGCCGCTACTCCGGGTATTTGCCCTCGGAGTGGTAGTAATCCAGCATGCTTTGCAGCGACATGATGATCAGGACGTTGTGTCCGTCGCGGCGCAATCGTTTCAGGTCGGGCCCGCCTACGTCGATGAACGCGAGGACGGCGTACAGGCGCAGCCCGGTGTTGATGATCACGTTGGCCGCGTCAAAGATACGGCCGTCCATGTAATCGTCCACCAGGAGCACCCTATCGGCCTTGCGGTTTAGTTGTTCGTCCGCCAGACGATATTCGCCGATGATGCCCCCGCTCAGGAATCTTGACGGCAGTGCGACGTGGCGTAGCGTCAGCCGACTATCTTTGCGGCCGATGGTTTCGACCAGATCGGTAAATGGCACCTCTGGACCGCTGATGGTGGCGTGTCTATCGAAAAGCCCCCACCTGCCGAACAGCGCTAGCCGGATTTCCTCTTGGATGAGGGCCATGACATCTGCTGCCAGCGGGCCTGGCCGGGTCGGATGATGCGGTGTGCGGAGGTTTAACGTGATACCCAGTTGTGGGTGGCGCGAGCGTACGTTTGGTGCTTCCAATTGCACCGCGCCGATTTCTAGCAGTGTGTTCGCCAGCGCGCACTGCGCCGGGGTGAGCTCCAACGGACGTTGCTCGACTGCCCGATCCATGGCCATGACTGTCTACTTTCTAGGATGATGGGATGTGGGAATGTTCAAGGGCCGCGAACGCGACCCATGTTTTGATTATATCGCAATAGGAGAAATCTTACATCGTGAGCATGTTGTATACTGAAGATACATCCCCGCGACACACACCGGCACTGCTAGGCGTCCCTCCGGCGGAATTCATCATTCAATTGTCTACGGCGACGGGCTAGAAACGGGCACGGACGACGGGCAATACAATCAGAATCGTTTCTCAAACTAACTTTTGAGGAGTATTTACGATGAATGATGAAATTTTTTTGAACGAACGGGTCGATATGGTGGCGAAATTTGGCACCGGCTTGAATCCCTGCGTGCCGATCAAATTCCGCCGGGCGAATGGGCGCGAAGTGATAATTACGGAAATCGGCTTGCGGCATCCGGGTATGAAGGGCCGGCGGACGGTGCATATATTTGATGTGACGGATGGCGGGGCGGACTATCGGCTGGAGCTGGACAGCGAGCGGTTGGTGTGGCGTTTGACGCGGGAGGGGGATAGGTTGTGATGGTCGCCTCTTCGCCTACGTATTTCGGAGACACCGCTTCACGCCCTGAAAAACGTGGTTCCGTCATGTTTTTCAGGGGTTGCACTTCGCTTTTAGTGTCTCCTCGATACGTTAGGCGAGCGGCTCTACTCTGGCGGGGCGGAGGAAGCGACAATAAAAATAACACCCGTTCGGGTGTGTTGAGGGCGGAGGCACCGGCATATTGCCGGCACCTCCGCCACATGTCAGGCTCGTTTAACGAGCTGACCTTTGAAAAACGAGACGGTCTGGACCTTGTGTGCGACCACATCTTCGCCGCCGCAGGTGGCCACCAGGTCGTCCCACACGGAGATCAGTTCCCAGGCGGCGTCGCACCAATGCCGGCGCTCGGCGGATCGCTCCGACGCATAATTGGACGGCAGGCCTATCGCGGCAATCAAATCCTGTGCCCGGTCGATTCTATCATCCAGCGATTTCTGCGCCTCCAGCAGGTGGGCGTAGGACGTCAGATACTCGCGGACATGTTCCGGCGCGTGCTTCATGCCGTTCATGACGACCGACAACTTGTGGCTGTCGGGGTCTCCGTTGAACAGGGGGTACAGCTTGGCCGTGAATGCCGTGAATTTTTCAAAGTACGCTTCATCGGATACAGACATTGTTGTCTCCTCACTCTCGGTCCCGTGAAACTAACTACATTAAACCATTTTTATTTAAATCTATCAAGGTGGTGCTATGCGTAACGACTACAATTCTGCCCCGCCGCTGGTTATGCACATTGACCTCAACAGCTGCTTTGCCACGGTCGAGCAGCAGGCGCGGCCACGACTGCGCGGCCGGCCGGTGGCGGTGGTCAATCGGCGGACCGACCAGACGATGATCGTGACGGCCAGTTATGAGGCGAAAGCGGTGGGCGTCAAGTTGGGCATGCGGCTGCGCGATGCCAAACGGCTGTGTCCCGGCCTGATCGGCATCGAGAGCGACCCGGCGAAATATCGCTACGTCTACCACCGACTGCTCGACATCATGAATGATTACTCGGCGCACGTGACGATGAAGAGCATTGATGAGGGCATCATCGATTTCACCCAGGCGCCGAAAGCAATCGTTGAGCGTGGGCTGGAAACGATCGGCCACGAAATCAAGCAGCGACTGCGGGACGAAATCGGCTGTGCCATGCGCTGCAACGTCGGCATCGGCACCAACCGTTTTCTGGCTAAAATGGCCGCCAGCCTGCACAAGCCCGACGGGCTGGACATCATAACGGCGGACAATCTGCGCGATGTCTACGCGACGCTGAAACTGACCGACCTGACCGGCATCGCCGGGCGCAACGAACACCGGCTGAACGCCGTCGGCACCATGACGCCGCTGCAGTTTCTGGACACACCGGCACACATTTTGCACAGTATGGTATTCCAGAGCATCAACGGCGAACAGTGGCACCGGCGGCTGCGTGGCTGGGAGGTCGATGACATCGACCTGGGTGTGCCCAAGCGCGTCGGGCGGCAGTATGTACTGGATAGTTTTAACCTGACATTTGACCAGATTCTGCAGAGGTTACATCATCTGTGCGAATCGGTCGGCCATCGGATGAGAGGGCAAGGTCTGAGCGCGCGCGGCATTTACGTCGGCACGCGGACGTTTGGCATGGAGGGTGATCGACGGAGAAGTTACTGGCACGCCAGCTATGTGTCTCAGACGTCGTTTTTTAGCAACGAAACGATTTACAGTTTGGCGCGGCAGCTGTTCGTCAATGCACTGCCGGACATTCGCGACATCAACGTGCACTGCTACCTATTGGAGCGGGACGAGAATCCGCAGCTGAGTATATTCAGCGACCGGATCGCCCGCGAACGCGCCGTGACCGACGCGGTCGATGAGCTGAATGCGCGCTACGGCGAGCATACGGTCCACGCGGCCAGCACCTTGAGCATCGGCCGGGTCGTCAAAACTAAGATCCCGTTCGGCAGCACGCGCTATTTGTAGAAATACATAAAATAGGCATTTATATACTTGACGTTACCATCCACCCCTGATACACTAGAGGCATGGAAACGTTCAATCTCATCCAATTTTATCAAAAGTTCGGTACTGAGGAACAATGCCAAAACTTCCTCTTTAAGAACCGTTGGGCTGACGGCGTCACCTGCCCGAAGTGTGGCGAGATTGACGTTAAGACCTACAAGCTAGCCAGTGGTCGTATCAAATGCGCCAGCTGTCGCAATACCTTTACAGTGCGTACTCGCAGCGTCTTTGAAGATAGTCCCGTGCCACTCCAAAAATGGTTCTTTGCAATCTATTTGTGTAGTAGCTATAAAAAGGGTATCTCATCGATCCAGCTGAGTAAGTACATTGGTGTAACCCAAAAGAGCGCCTGGTTTATGCTCCAGCGTATTCGGTATGTGTTTGAAAACGACAGCTTTGAACTGCTCACTAATGAAGTTGAAATGGACGAAGCCTACATAGGTGGCGCCGATAAGAACAAACACCGCAGCAAGAAGCTCAAAACGATAACCGGCAAAGGCGCACAGGGCTTCGGTAGTAAGAATAGCAAGGTACCCGTTGTCGGCATGGTCGAACGTGGTGGCAAACTCCACGCTGTAGCAACAAAAGACACCGGCAGTAACACTCTTATGACGCTTGCTCGTACCCACATCGACATCAACGCGACAATCTACACTGACGAACATATGCCATATCGTACTCTCCCTAAACTCGGTTTCAAGCATGAAAGCGTCAATCATGGTGTCAAAGAATTCGTCAACGGTATGGCCAGTACTAATACTGCTGAGTCGTTTTGGTCACACTTGAAACGTGGCATCAATGGTATTTATCATCATGTCAGTGCCAAGCACCTACAGCGCTACTGTGATGAATATAGCTACCGCTGGAATACCCGAGATATGACTGACGGCGAGCGTTTTGAAGACTGGTTTAGTCAAGTAAACGGCAAGCGGCTCACCTATAAAGCCCTTACCTCTAGTAAACGCTAGGCTTATCCACCGATACCCAAGCTATCTCATTTCATAATTCTCGCAATGCACCTGTTTTTTCCTCTGTTTTTTGTTTTTAGTAATATAACTTATTTTCTTCTTTCTTTTTCCTCTCTCTTTTTATAAATATAGAGAAGAAGATGTATGATGAGTAGTAGATGGTTATGCATGGGGGTGTAAGTGTTAATTTAGTGAGTTGGCTGTCTAGTTCTGTTGTTGGTATTTTGAGTCGTTTTGTTAGTTCTAGTGATGTAGTTGAGTGTAGATTTAGGTATAAGTGAGTATTGATATGAGTGAAGTTATAGCCAGTAAAGTGAAATATCGTCGACCATTGAACGATCAGCAAGTGACCGTTCTCCATTCGTTGTATTGGTACCGTTTCTGCACTAGTAAGCAACTTGCCGTCTCGCTCAAAAAAGATAATCACAAATCTATTCAAAACAAGCTCCAAATCCTCGAAGACCAAGGCCTCATCAGTAAACGCTACGATAAGTCCTATAAGCTCCAGGGCAGACAGGCAGAATACTTCATTACGCCCAAAGGTGCCCGAGCACTCGAAAAAGCCAAGCCGCATACGACCAACAGCTTGACAAGTAAAAGCCTTTACAAAAACAAAACGGTGTCGGATGACTTCATCAAACACTGTGTAGCTATTCGCAACACTGCAATACGCCTCATCGCAATCTATGGCGAACAGGAAGCTAAAAAACTCCAACCCATTACAAAAACCTACATGGTGCTGTTCAGTGACTATCCAACGTGGGCACCTGATCTCTCACTCCAATACCACCCGACCAAGAGCACGACCCAACACTACTTTCTCGATATTTGGGACGGCACGAAGCCATTCTTTGTCTCAGTACGAAAGATCCAAAACTACGTCAAGTTCAAGGAAGAGGGTGAATGGATTGAAGACACCCCATTTCCACCTATAGTAGCTATTTGTGAAGACAAACGAGCGCAAACGAAGCTCAACCGGCAGATGAAGCGTATTCTGAGTGACGCATGGGATGATGAGCTGATATTCGCAACGACAACAAAGCAACTACTCAATGAGGCTACAAAACCTACTGACAAGATATGGAGCAAGATAGATGCCGACGACAATCCAGAGCTCACAAGCCTCAAGAGCCTTATACCCGTAACCTCGTAAACGGCTTGCCGTTTAGGAGGTTGGCTATTTTCTATGAGGAAAATAGCAATTACAATTCGTAAATGACTCTAATGTTTGTGTAGCTACATGGCTAATCCATGATGCGCCATGGCAATTGCTTCGCATATCTGTGTGGCAATGCCATTGCTCGGTAGCTTGCGAAATTGTGGTAGCTTATGTCCCGCTCTATCTTCCGAACTATCGTTCGATCAACACTAAGCGATGAGTCGGGATGTATCGTATGCCCTAAAAAGTGCAGCCCATCCTTTGCGCGCAAAACTACATTGTTTTTGCGATGAACCTGCAGCCTTAGCGTACTGATTAGCCATTTTGTCGCTACAGCTTGTACCTGTCGCGCCTCTGCTTCGTTATTTACAAATAACACGAAGTCATCTCCATAGCGAGCATACCCAAGTGGCTTAAGCGTATGCCGGACAAAACGATCAAACTCATTCAGGTAGATATTGGCGAAAATCTGACTTGTCAAATTGCCGATAGGAATACCGTGCCTTGGCTGGCTGGCTGGCTGGCTGGCTGGCTGGCTGGCTGGTTGGCTGGCTGGCTGGCTGGCTGGCTGGCTGGCTTCTCAGTATAAACATAGCTGCCTATCACGTTGTCAAGTAGTTTTTGTGTTGCTCGATCAGATACAAACCGACTTAGACATTGTTTGAGCACTGCGTGATCCACATGATCAAAAAACTTGCTAATGTCCGCTCGCCACACCCAACCGCGACTGTGGCTATACTGTAAATGGTGAGTTCGCCGTAGTGCTTCGTGCAGACCCTTATTCTGGCGGCACGACCACACATCATAGTCGAGGCGCGGATCAACCAACGGTACAAGATAGTCGTACAACAACCGGTGTACTACACGATCGTGTACTGATGCCACGGCAATATCACGGCGCTTCTTTTCATTTACAATGCGGTGGTGGTAGCCACTATGGTCGTACTGACCAGTATGTAAATCGGCGCAGAGTCGCAATAGGTTGTATTCCAACTCTTGTTCAAAGGCTCGTATCTCACGGCTCGGTTTCTTGCCGCGCCGAAAAGCCACCCAAGCATACCAGATATTTGTTAGACTAAGATCAATGGATGAATTATCGGTCATTACAGTCATGTACGAAGTATATAAAAAGTTAGCAACACTTATTACGACGGTAGATAAAAAATACCGCTATACTCTCGGTGAACAGACGGTTGCCAGTTGTGGTAATACCCTTGAACAGCTGATCCTTGCCAAGCATGCTCCGAAGAGCCATAAGGCAACATACCTCATCGCTGCCGACGCGAGCGCCGAACTGACAGCACTGAAGCTGCGAGCGTTGCTGGAGCTCAATCTCGTCAATGACACGAACGCTCTTAAGCTACAGGCTAGACTCACCGAAGCACGCCGCCAAATTGGCGGCTGGCGTAAAAGTGTTAATTAGCATGCCTTCTATCCTCACCGAGACGCGAGCGTCATTGTCGTTGTCAGCATTCGAGTTGTTCAAGTTCGGCTTGCCGTTGTCGTTCACATACGAGTTCGGCACATTCGACCAAGAGTCAATACGCTGACGGTATCACCCGGTTCATTCCATAGTTGACGCGTCAACTACTTCGTTCATTTTTCAGCCCGTACACTGGCAGGCTCCAAGTGACTATCGTCGTGGGGATTAGTAGGTTATTGTTGTACAGGACATCGAACATATTCTTGAAAGATACGCCCAACTATAGACCTGTAAGCAAGCATTGAGGCACCGATGAGCATCTACTATGCAACTTGGATTACGTACCTCTTATGCTTTATTGTAGCAAAAAATAGATCGACTTTGCCTACGGCAAAGAAAGGAAAAAAAGAAAAGATAGGAGCAAAACTCAAGTTTTTACCCCACCGAGACGCGAGCGCCAACGTCGCGGTCAGCACTCGAGCAGTACAAGTTCGGCCAGCCGCGGTCGCTCACACACGAGTCCGGCACACTCGACCAAGAGTCAAGACGCTTCGGTACAAGATCGAAATGGCGAACAGTCGTCTTGTCGAATGTACCATCACCAGATAGGGTATCGCCCCGTGCTCGCAGCGATTGCCAGTAAGAAATAGCTTCAAGGACACTCGGGACACGGATGGAGAGCCTGGGCAGGCTATCCTGCAATCGTTGTAGATTGGTGCGCTGCTCTTCAACTGGCACCCTGCCGAGCTCCTGAGTCTCTTTGCTCGGCATGAGGCTGAAGCGTGCGGAGACACCTTGCTCTGGAATACCTGAAAGTTCGGTAGCGTTATACTGACTGTAGAATTCACGATTAATATATGTCGTATACGGCTGTCCTTGACCGAAGTTCTCAGCAGCCCCCATAACCTGATCTGGTGATGCCAGCACATTTGGTGTCATGACAAGGCTAAACTGCGTATCGCGCTCAATCAGTTGCTCAAGCACATACTGATACACGCCCTGTTCTTGCCAGGTTGCGAGTTTGGTTGCGAGTTCACGCTGGAGTGTTTCTGGGTCGACTGCTTCAACGCCGAGGCTTGCGGCCGTTGCTTCATAGGCTTTATGTGACGTTCGGTATTGCCGCTCAAAGGCAACTGGTATTAGTTCAAGCAGGCGCTCGCGGTCTCGTCCGCCATGCCAATAGTCAATACTTTTGCCAAGTTCATGATCGTTCGGATTAAGTGTTTGAATCGGCCCATCAAGGCCGTAGATAAATGAAAGGTCATCGTCTGAGAATTCGGAGTGTTCGTCTTGACTTGCTCGATCCTTAAGGTCGTGGACGCGAACATGACTCCGTACACGGTTGGTCATTTCGGCAGTAGCGTCAATCTGCCCTAAAAGCTCGGCAGTGTGGCTATTTGCGGCTTTGAGCTGGAGCTCTTGGACTCGTGGGTCATTGTCATAGCCAAAGCCCTCAATCGTGCGGTTCAGCTCATACAGGAACGCCACGTCATCTGCGGAGAGTTCAGCATGCGGATCTTTGGAAAGCAGGTCATCTATAGCGGTGAGGTGCTTCATGTCAGCAGCACGCTGGATATATTCCTCACCACCAGGCAGGTCTTGTAGTTTGTCACTCGCGATATCAGCGAGAACAGGTTCAAGCTCTTGCGATGGCAGCACCCCTCGCACTTCGGCCACTTCACCTGACTGCATCCGAATTGCGACACGCGGTATGGTATCTTTACCATCTTCGTCACGCGTGTAGTACACATAAAAATCACCGCTGTTAAGCTGAGTCTCGGCCGTGCTTTCGCCAGCCGTACACCAGCCGGTACCATGACCTTGCAGCGAGCCGCTCAACCGACGCGCAGTGCGTGGGTCAGTTGTTTGGTGAAATTGCGTCCATGAACCGCGTACATCATTACGAAGTTCAGGGTCATCTGGCGTAACCTCCGTAACAGCGTGGGCGTAGAGCCTACCAAAACTGCCTTCTTTGAGGATTTGTTTGAGCTTGGCATCATCGACTGATTCGTTCAAGACATGGAACTTCTTGACCGTATCATAGGCATAGGCCAGTGCTTCACGGTTCAGTTCGGGATATGGAGCAACGGTGCTCGTATCACGGCGGTCAAACTTACCTTTTTCTTTATCGTAAGCACCGAGCTTGAGGACTGAGTCCCAAGTGTAGCGTTTAAACCAGTCGGGATAGCTACCATCATCGCCGCCGAGGTACTCAACCCACTTATCTAAACTACCACGCTGATCAGCCTGAGCAGCTTCAATGAGCTGGCGACGCATGTCGGGCGTCACCTCGATGTCACCGTGGCCTAATTCGCGGGCAATCCGGCGCTGCAGAGCAAAGTAGCTTTCGGGTACATCTTCGGCTTTAATAACATGGGAATCAATCTGGTGGCGAACGCTCTCAGGATCACCGGTCAGAATACCGTCACCAACAGTATCGGCCATAAACTTGAGATATGCCGCGGTTCTATCACCAGCTTTATCAGGTATCGTTTCACCGTTGCCGCGTATGTAGCCGACCACCCGATCGACTTCCTGCTTGTCGACGCTACCATATTTATCCAAGAAGCGCCCACCAGCTTTATCTTCTTTACTGAGAGCGAGATGCCCAAGTCCTCGTTGCTGTAACTGTGGGACAACATGGTTCTCATAGAGAGCCGCAACCCCAGGGTGTTCAAGATCCCAATGGCCTTGTCGTTCGGCGGCGTCACGAGCAAGCTGTTGCCAATCGTCGTGTGGCTGTTCTGGTGTTTCAGGGGTTTCTGTGGGCATGGTTTTTTATGTTAGAGCTTTCCTACATTAACGCATATTTTGGCAGCAATTACAACGGTACGCCTGCCGTTGTATACTTATCTATATGACAGATCCTAAGTTGACCAAAAAAGAGGTTGAAGCATTGGAAGCTCAGATTAAAGCTGACCAGGAGAAACCCGTTCGAGAGAATGAACGTCGCGTAAGGATTGGTGGCAATTTTAAAGATGCCATTAAAAAAATGGCCAAGACTCCGCCGATTAGCAATAAAGACTTAGTTAAGTGGAATAAAAAACAAAAGAAAGACACTGAATAGCAAAAAGCAAAATCCTTAACTATCTACAATTTGGTAACGTCAAGTATATAATTGCCTAATTTATTATTATTCTCAACCAAATATAGTTAATATATCAACGAATATATATATAACTTTCAGCAATACTATGCTGTAATGGGGTAATGAAGATACGACTTTACCTCTCACTACTCATTGCGGTCATCATGCCGTTTACGTCTCTATCAACTGCTAACGCCGCCAGGCTGCCATTCGGAAATCCGCATCGGCAGGTCTGTAGCCAGCAACCAGCCGGGGTCGCCAAATGTAGTGCCCACGTCGTTTACGACGGCAACGGCAGCAAGCCTTTGGCAACCACTGCATTTACGAATGGTTACGCGCCAGCCGATTTGACGAGCGCCTACAATTTGCCAGCCGCACCAAAGGGCAATTTTGTCAGCAACGGCCAGACCGTCGCCATCGTTGATGCGTACGACAACCCGAACGTCGCCAGCGATGTACTTGCGTATCGCAAGCAGTTTAATTTGCCACTGTGTGCGACCACTAAAGCAGCACCGACGGTCACCGACCTGACCGGCTGTTTCTTAACCAAGGTCAACCAGAGCGGCGCGACTACTGGTCTGTCTGCCGCTAACGTTGGCTGGGGCCAGGAAATCGACCTGGACGTCGAGATGGTATCGGCGGCTTGCCCTAGCTGTAAAATCTTGCTGGTCGAGGCTAGCAGCAACTCGTACGGCAACCTTGGTACAGCAGTTAACCGCGCAGTTGCCATGGGTGCCAATGCCGTCAGCAACAGCTATGGCGGTGGCGAATTCAGCAGCGAAACACTGAGCACCTACGCGGCGTACTATAACCACCCTGGTGTCGCTATCACGGCCAGCTCGGGTGACGCCGGTTACGGCACCGAATTTCCCGCCGTATCCCCCTATGTCACAGCTGTCGGCGGTACATCGCTAAAGCGTGATACCAGCTCACGCGGTTGGAATGAATCGGTGTGGAGCGGTGCGGGTAGCGGTTGTTCATCCTACGTCGCAGCACTATCATGGCAATCGAGGGTAGGTACCTGTACTCACCGACTAGTTGCTGATGTCGCAGCAATCGCCGACCCGAACACCGGTGTTGCCGTGTACGACAGCTATGGATCGAGCAACGGCGCGAACTGGTACGTCTTTGGCGGCACCAGCGTTGCGGCGCCGATTATCGCGAGTGTCTACGCCCTGGCGGGCAATGCCGGTGGCGCCAAGTCAGCATTTAATTACGGCGAATACCCATACGCGCACAAGGCGAGTCTGAACGATGTCACTAGCGGTTCAAACGGTAGCTGTACGACACGCTTTAATATGACCAACCTGGCACTGTGTACAGCCGGTACAGGCTACGACGGTCCGACTGGTCTGGGTAGCCCTAACGGTATAGGTGCCTTCTAGCCTCCGAATCGATACGCGAAAATTGCCTCGGCGAAAGCTGGGGCAACTTTTAAACCACCCTTGTTTTTTACTCTGTTATTCAGTATAATTTGTGTCTGTAGTCACGGGCCAGTAGCTCAGCTGGTTAGAGCACCTGCCTCTTAAGCAGGGTGTCGTGGGTTCAAGCCCCACCTGGCCCTCCAAGAAAATAGACCCGCTTTGTGAGGGTCTATTTTCTTGGGACCCATGCGGGGCTTGTCGCCTCGACGCCCGTGGGGTGTCGGGGGCGAAGACTGCCGGTGGCAGTCTGAGAGCCGGAAGCCCGGAGCGTCTTACGACGCCCGAGCTGGGGCGGGGTCGACCGCGATTGCTTGCAATCGACGGGTGACCAAGCCCCACCTGTAACCCTTAAGCAGACTTCTTACGTGTCGCAGACTTTTTTTTATCCGGAGCCTTTGTCGCTGTCGGGGCTTTTTTCGCAGCTGGAGCCGTCTTTTTGCTAGTCGGCCATTTGGAATCGTCAAAGCCGAGCCAGATCAACCACACGACGGGCAAAAAGATGGCCAGCAGGACGAACCAGTCGTCTTTGCCGAGTTTTTTGCCGATGTGGTACCGGGCGATGTACAGGAAAATCGTCGCAACCAGGTTGACGAATGGCACCAGCGTCAACAGAGCCCAAAATCCCTGCTGGTCACCCAGTTCGAGCTCCCTCCAACTATTGTAAATAGGCACCCAGGCAGCCCATTGCGGCACGCCGGCTTTTTTGAAAATGCGCCCCGTTAGATAGGAGGTGACGACGTAGGCGAGCAGGAAAATGAAGAATATGAACAACCACGCCAGTCCGACGTTTGCGTCTGCTGAAGGGTCGGGGGTCGAATAGCTGACATCGTAGTGGTACATAGATTCTCCTTAATTTGTGTTTGCAATTTATGCTTATCTTTATTGTAACATACCCCTGTGCTACCCTAGTAGTTGATATGAAACTACTCAAAGGTCGCGATTTAGCTGATTTTATCAAGGAACGCCAGGCCCGCCAGGTGCGAGCGCTGCGGCAGGCGCACGGTGTCTATCCCAAACTCGCCATCGTCCAGACAATCGACAGTTCGGTGATTGATATGTATGTCCGGTCCAAGCGAGCGTACGGCGACGATATCCTCATCGATGTCGAAGTCTACAAAGTTGACCAGGCCAAGCTGATGGGCGTAATTGAGCGCTTAAACGGCGATCCGTCTGTCCATGGCATTATCGTCCAGCTGCCGCTCGCCGACGAGTCGGCCACGCAGGCCGCGGTTGACGCCGTCGCGCCGGCCAAGGATGTCGACGGTTTGGGTAGCGGCGCGGTGCTAGACCCGGCGACACCGCTGGCGATTAACTGGCTGCTGGCCGGGTACAATGTTGAGCTGGCGGCAGGCAAGAAAATCGCTATCGTCGGCAACGGCCGCCTGGTTGGCGCGCCGCTCAGCCGCATGTGGCAAGCAAGTAATTATGACGTCACCGTGTTCGACGAGCACAGCCTGGATATGCACGCGCAGTTGCCGCAGTTCGATGTCATCGTCACCGCGACAGGGGTGGCGGGGCTGATTACATCGAGCGACGTCAAGCACGGCGCGGTGGTCGTGGACGCCGGTACGGCAAGCGAGCAGGGCAAAATCGTCGGTGACGCGGCGCCGGACCTTCGCGAGCGCGAGGACATTACAATTACGCCCGAAAAGGGCGGTGTCGGTCCGCTGACCGTGACGATGTTGTTCGATAACGTTATCCGCGCGGCCCAGGCCACCGTACAAAACAGTAACTAAGCGAGGCCGAGCGCCTGTTTGGCGTGAGCGACGACTTGGCTCGGTGTCAGCTCGGCCTTGACGATGTAGCCCTGAATGCCGAGGTCTTTCAGTGTTTTTGGCGATTCCTCGATGCCGGTATTGGTCAGGATGATGACCGGAATCCGGGCACCCCATGGTTGTGAACGGATTTTTTCCAGCGCTTCATCGCCACGCATTTCGGGCATTTGCAGATCCATCAGAATTAAGTCAGGCATGAATTCCTGCACCATTTCGATGCCCGATTTTCCATTGTCGGCAACCTGGACATCAAAGCCGTCGGCTTCGAATTTCATACGGTACATCTGGTTAATTACGGCGTCGTCTTCGATAATGGCAATTTTAGTCATAACCTGATTGTAACATTAATCGGTGATGTCTGCGAAGACAACTACAGTGAATTTCGGCTGTAAAAATCGGCTTTGCTACTATCGGAAACGACGCGGCCACGGCTCATTTCTATCCGCCGGGTGGCGAGTGTGTCTTCGTGGGTGACCGCGATGACCGTCATGCCCAACTGACGGTTCAGACTTTCCAGCATTTGGTTTGTCTCATCTTTGAGCTCCGGGTTGAGATTGGCGGTCGGTTCGTCCAGGACGAGGGCATTCGGCGTAGCAGCCAGCGCCCGGGCGATGGCGACGCGCGATTTTTGTCCGCCGGACAGTTTGCCGGCTTTCTTTTGGCGGGTTTCCTCGCTCAGGTCCAGCTGGCGGAACACTTCCTCAAGTATTTCGTGGTTGACCGGAATTTGCTTGAGTCGGGATGGAATCAGGATGTTGTCCTCGGCCGTCAGGTTGCCGTCGAGCAGTGGTTCTTGCGGGACGAAGCCGATGTTGCGCCGCAGGATGTTGTAGTCGTGGGGCAACGAAACGCGCCCGTGGCCGGTTTGTTCCGACAGACTATAGGTGACGTCGCCCTGGTAACGGACGGGGCTTTCCGCTTCCTTTTCTGTGTGCAGGTGCAGGAGAAGAGCAGCGGCGGTCGCGATTTTGCTACGAAGCAGTTTCTCAACGCCTAGAGGTTCGCGCTTTTCGGTAAACCGAATGCCACACAGCGCCGTGGCCAGCAGTGATTTGCCAGCGCCGGACTGGCCGTGGATCGCGACGAACTCGCCTTGGCGTATATTCAGGGTGATGTCGTCGAGCAGTGTTTCGCCAGTGGTCGTCGTGACAGACAGATGTTTGGAGTGGATGCCGAGCCGGTGCGTGCTGGGGTCGTATTCGGTGTGCGTCATACGCTGCTCCTGAGCTCTGCGGCGCGGTCGATTTTGTTAATCATGCGGTTGCGGAACCATGAAGTACCAAGCGTTGTCGCAAACAGCGCAGTATAGCCTGCGCCGACAGACGAAATATTGACTGCTTCGGCGATGCCGAATTGGGCAGAGTTGTACAAGTCCGCCAGTGCAACTGCTGCGATGAGCGACGGTGTGGTTGCGAGTAGCGTGTCGCCGTGCGCGGCGATGTTGTAGGAGCGCTTGATAACCTTTTTATCCACACCCTGGCTCAGCAACATTCCGATGTTTTTGCGTCGCGTCAGGATTTCAGACGTCTGCATACCCGCGATCGCGGATGAACCAAGCGCCAGGCTGGACAGAATGAGGATCATTTGCGGTGGTTTGACGCTGTGGTCCCAGAATTCTTTGTAGCGCTGCTCGAAACCGGCGAACGAGTCGGCTTTGTAGACGAGGTCGATTTGCTCACGGACCTGCTGCTGTAGCATGGCTTGCTTGCCGTCGAGTCCGAGTGCCAGTGCGCCGGACATCGGCAGGCCGGGATAAAGGCATTTTTCGCCTTGTTCGAGTGAGCCGATGACACCGACACGGTCGAGGCCGGGCATTTGGTGGACGGTCTTTACGACGGTCGCTTTCTTGTCGTTGATAATTGCCGTGCCGCCCTCAGGGACGCCGAGCTGATCGCCGACGACAATTGACATGTCGTCGCAGTTTTGGATTTCTGGCATGGAGATACCGAGGCTTTGTTCGATGACGGCACTAGGGAGGAGGATAGTCGGCGCGGTGGACGGATTTCTCGTCGCGTCAGGGTTTTTGACATGGCCGAGTGCGGCTATGAATGGTACGGGCGTGCCACCGTCTTTCTTGATGATGGCACTGACTTTCGGATAATCAATAGTCGTCGTGTTGAGCGGCAGGACTTCCGAGCCCGTGATAAGCGGCGTCGTGTTCTCGTCGGCACCCACCATGTCGGCCATCGCTTTGATTGGCGCGTTCGCGCCCTCGCTGGCAGCAAAACCGAGGCCAGAGGCACCGACAACCAGCCCCATGACACCGGCGTAGAAAATTCTGCGGCCACGGCGGCTAGTCTGGTGGGTAATCGCATATTCGGCCGCGAGCTGGCCATTGGGGTTGCGGCGTCGGCTCAGCCAGAGTGCGCCACCAGCGACCATGCCGATGCCGAGGACTGGCGGTCCGTATTCACGCAGGTCGTCCGTCAGTGTGATAAGTGCTTCCGCGCCGGTCGAATTGACGCTTGGCGTTGGCGTGTAGCCAATTTTTTCAAACGCGTCTTGCGCCTGGTGGGTGGTGCCGCCCGCCAGGACGCCCCCGGCTATGGCGATACCGGCCATGATTTTGGCGGTACGTGAAAAGCGACGCAGTTCCTGCCGGGTTGGCGCAATCTCACGGATTGCGGCGTGTTTTGTGCGTAATTTAGCTACTTGTGTCATATGGAAATATTACAACTCCGTATCAGTTATACAGTTATAATAATAATACAAAAATTAAAATAAGTCAAGTTTAAGGTTAGAGCCACTAATATATTATAAGTAGTTGACCTTACAAAGAATTAGTGTTATAGTAACATCAGGTTTAATTACCAGGAAACTGAGCTGAATATACGGCTCACGCACCTTAAGGAGGCTCATGGTACCGAAAGCATCATGGCTTGACCCAGTCACTCTGCTTGCATGGGCTCTTATGCCCTTTGGGTTGGTCGGAGGTCTCATGACTGAGGCTGGAATCCGGTACGACGACTGGCTGTATCGCCGGCGCCGCGCAGCGTCTTAACCGGTCAACTATTATTCGTACGACTAGGAGGCGAAATGAAAGAAGGGCTGACGCGGGTCGCGCAGCAAGTGATCCGACCGATGTATGGCCGCGTCTTGATTTTCGGGTCAATCGCATCGGTCGTTGGTAAGGATTTCGTCGAGGACCCCGCTTATGCGTATCGCTGGCAACGTCAACGAGGATTTCTGTCCAGGCAATTCTGGACCGACCACCGGTGATATTAATGGCGGGGGCACTCTGGTTATCCAGATGTGCCCCCGCCAAATACAATGAATTTTCAGGACCCACAGCGGTCCTTTTTAAGCATAAAAATTATTGTAAAAATAGCAAATTCATGATAAAATAAACATATAACTAACTATAGTATAAGCATATTATATGAGTAGTGTTAATCAAGAAATCGGTATCAGGACACCAGAGGAACGTGACGCAGTCACGGCTTTCTTGATGGAAAAAGGTGGCGAGTGGACCTCGATGCCGCCCGACTACACAGCTTTTTCCCGCGAGGCTCAGGCCGAAAAACTTGAGGACGTTCACAAGGCTGTTTCCGAAGAGACTGACGCTCCACAGGCTGCTGTAGATGCGGCGTATGAAAAAAGTCTTGAATTTCTCGATAGTTCTTTTGACTTTTATGAGGGCAAACGAGACCTAGGCCGCAAGATCGGCCGCGCTTTCGTCGTTCCAATGCGCTCGGACCGGCTGGATGACAATTACGCAAGTGAGTCGAATAAGTTTTATCCGCTTTGTGATCCGAAACTTTTTGGCGTTACCTCGGAGATGCGCATGCGCACGATTTATGGTCTGCCGCCAGCGATACTTGATACGTACCTGAAAAGTCCGTACGACAATGAAACGGGTGCCCTGGTACTCGCCCCAGTCTACTCTGACATGCAAAAGGATCTTTGGCCGAACAAGGGCAATATGGCACAGCAGATTAGATTTCTCGAAGTCGGAAAAGCGGTACTAGAAAAAACAGCTCAATTTGCCCACTTGCAGCTGGGCGCTGACGTCATCGGACTAGGGGCGATTCTGCCGAAAGTCACCAGCTTTGGTCAGGTGCTGCGTAGTATCGATGGCATGGACAACTTAGTGACGACTACCGGTCACGGCGGAACGGTTTACATGATCGTCGAAACGGCACGCAAAGTCATGGAGGAAACATCGGTTAAATCGCACGGCAAAATCGGCGTCATCGGCGGCGCCGGCTCAATCGGCTGGTCCAGTACCGTCGCGACGACTGAAATGATTCCAGGTCATCGTATTTATAGCTATGACATCAACAACGAACGCCTTTACGGCATGATTGGCAAAAACAGGATGAGTGACAAGGTGACCGTCATGGACAGCGCGTCGGATATTCTGCGTGTTACGAATATTATTCTGACTGCCGTGACCGGTCGAATCAATCTCGATGATTCTGAATTTGCCGGCCTTGATCTGACAGGTAAGGTCATCATCGATGACAGCCAGCCGGGAGCATTTGACGCTGCACAAGTCGAAGCCAGGGGCGGCAAATTGATCTGGGTCGTTGGCGAGGACGCCACTCTCACCAACTTTATTACCAGGGACGGTTACTACACGGCCGGCACCCCTTACAACTACGGCGACAATTCCGGACTCTGGGGCGATGCGTCAGAATTTGCTTGCGGACAGGAAGCGGCGGTGATTGCACAGTCGGGCGAGTATCAACACGCCATCTCTGCGCCGGTGACTCCTGAAAATGTCCGAGTTATCGGCGAGCTGTTCCGTAATGCAGGTATTACCGTCGCGCCTTTCCAGGCGTTCGGACAGCGTGTACATATCGACTAAAATCTGATTAAATAATCATAAGCGTAAGAGCTTATGATTCTATGTTTTCACTCCGTCTAGCCATCCTCGCGCTGATAATCATCATCAATATGGTGGTTGTTTGGATTGTTGCTTCGCAAAGCTGGCGCGTGAAAATCAACCGGTATTTTGCCACTGGGGCGGTATTTGTTATCCTGTGGGCACTCGGCGCGATTTTGTTGATAGCCAGTACGGCAGCTGGCATGGTTTTGCTTGGTCGGATACTGTTTTTGATTGCTCCGATGTATACGATTTTGTTCCTGTCGCTGTTTGCGGCAGTCTTTCCGGCGGAAGAAGGACGGTCGTTTACACTAACCAACCGCTTGCTTGCCCTCGTGACGGTCGCGTTCTCGCTCTATATTCTGTACGATCCTTCGCAACTTGTTCCAATTTCGTTGCTGCAGTCCAGTAACAGCCGCTTCGTTGTTAATCCGTTTTGGTATACGGTGTACACGATTTACTTTAACGGTGCGTTCCTCGTCACGTTCGGCGAGTTTTTCCGCAATTTGCGTCGGACGCGGCGGGGAAACCAGCGGCAGCAGGTGCAGTACGTTTTTGGCGGTACGCTGGTGTCCGCCGTGCTGGCACTGATGACCAACCTCATATTACCAGTCTTTGGCGTCGGCGACTTCATCTGGCTTGGTCCATCCTGGACGCTGTTCTATGTCCTGACCATCAGCATATCGATCGTCAGGCATCGGTTGTTTGACATTAAGCTGGCTGCCGTACGCTCTATCGCGTACATCGGCGTTCTATTAACGCTGTCGCTCGTCTACTACGTGATCGCCTACATCACGTCGGTCGTCGTCATCGGCACCCAAACGACCAATGCCGTTAGCGTCAGCCCGTTTAATATTTTCTTGGCCCTGATTCTGGCATTCCTGTTCCAGCCGGTGAAACGTTTCTTTGATAGATTGACGGACGACATTTTTTATCGGGATGACTATCGCAGCGACGAGTTTTTTGCGTCACTCAGCCTGCTGCTGACGTCGACGACCGAACTGCGAAAATTGCTGGAGCGGTCGTCAAGGCAGCTAGCGACGACATTCAAGGCTGATCAGGCACTGTTTTTTGTGTACTATACGAACGAAAAGGATCATCACATATCGGCCGGTACTCGTGGTCATGCCAGGTTGCCACTACATGATGTCCGGCTGTTGGATGAATACGTCCGCACGAGCGACGAGTACGTTATTCTTGTAGATATGCTCGAAGGGCCGTCGGTCGTCCGGCGCATGCTGGTGAGCCATAGAGTTGCACTAATCATGCCGCTGCGCCAGGGTGAGGTGACCATCGGTTACGTCATGCTGGGCGAGCAATTGCGAGGTAACTACTCCAAACGTGACCTCAACGTCCTGTCCACTGTCAGTAGTGAGCTGGTCATCGCCATCCAAAACGCCATGTCGCTGCACGAGGTCACGGAACTGAACGCGACACTGCAGCAGCGCGTCGACGTCGCGACGAGGGAACTGCGGTCGAGTAACGCCCAACTGAAACACCTGGACGAGGTTAAGGATGAGTTCATGAGCATGGCGTCGCACCAGCTGCGGACGCCGCTGACCAGCGTGAAGGGCTATATAAGTATGGTGCTCGAGGGTGACGCTGGCAATATCACGCTGCAGCAGCAAAAACTTTTGATGGAAGCGTTTAAGAGCAGCGAGCGGATGGTCGGGCTGATTGCGGACTTTTTGAACGTCTCCCGTCTGCAGACCGGTAAATTCCTCATCGAAAAAACACCCTTTGACATGGGTGAGATCGTCAGACAGGAAGTGGACGACTTGCAGATGATCGCTGCCAGCCACAACATCAAACTGCGTCTGAAAGCGACGCACCAGCCGCTGCCGATCGTGGCCGACGAGTCGAAAATCCGTCAAGTCATCATGAACTTTATCGATAACGCGATTTACTACTCGCAGCCGAAAAGCACGATTGTCATCAACGTAGAAAAGGTAAAAGATGATGTAGCCCTGACAGTTGTCGATACCGGTATCGGCGTGCCCAAGGATGAGCAGGCGCACCTGTTTAACAAGTTCTTTCGCGCCCAGAATGCGCGCAAGCGGCGACCCGACGGCACCGGTGTCGGTCTGTATCTGGCGCGGCGCGTGATTACGGCGCATAAGGGGGCGATTATTTTTAGCTCGCACGAGGGCAAGGGGAGCACATTTGGCTTTCGTCTGCCACTGACTGCGGCGCCGGTCTCACAGCCGGCGACAAAACCCGAGCCGACCCTTACCGCGGCCAAATAATACTGATCAGGCCGATAATGACCAGCAGGACGACCAGTACGATGCCCGCCACGGGCGCCAGCTGTCGGACCATTTGCTTGTGATCAACCCACCATTGGTGGACCTTGTTACGCCTTACCGCGCTGACCTTGACGATGGTCGGTCGGTCAACCTGGGCGTGGCTTTTGTGCTTTCTGTCGCGCTTTTTCTTGCTCATATCTAGCCTAATAATAGCAAACAAATAACCCCCCGTGTTGTAGCGGGGGTTATTTGGGAGATATTCGAGTCTAGGCTCGATGAGGAGCGGTCAGACTCTAGATTAGCGTCGCAGCAGGTTGCGGACACGTGTGCTGGTTGCAGCGTAGGCTACACCGGCAGCTGCGGTACCCAGACCAATGAAGGTCATGACACCGGTGCTAGGACCGGTCATTGGCAGTGAGGAAGGTGTAATACCACCCTGACATACCTGGGCTACTACTACGTTAGCGGTTGCGCTCTTGGAACCGTTCGGGGTGTTGGCGCTTGCGCTGTTGGTCAGCGTGTTGTTCGTACCACAGGGAACGTCACCGACAGTCGCCGTGAACTTCACGTACGCACCGCCGTCCGGAGCGAATGAACCGATGTTGATACCACCGTTGATGATATCGTCACCGCTTACTGGGCTCCATTGGTCGTTCGTCTGTGAGCTCGACATGTACGTCGAACCTGGAACGTAGGTAACATCTTGTGGTAGGTCGTCAGCGATGACAACGTTGTCCTGCTGAGTCGTACCGGTGTTAACGTAGCTGATCTTGTAGTCAACCTGGTCGCCGGGCTTTACATTGACAGAGTCGCTGTAGTTGTTCTGGCCACTGATTGAAACTTGCTTGGTAACTTCGAAGTTAGGCTGTACGGCGGTGAAGCTGAAGACAGCGTAACCTGAGTACTCGTTACAACCAGGGATGGTACCGTCGAGGGCGTTGTAGCCCAGTGGAGTACCAGTGGTTACGAGTGAGTCGGGCAGAGTCTGGCCGTTCGTTGAACCAAAGTTGTGGATCGTAGCAGATCCAGGGACATAACGTAGGGCAACGTCAGCCGAAGCCGTAACCTTGGAATCGTCGTAGACGGTACCTGGGTTCGCGTTGCTAGCGGTAATGTAACCGTTGATGTCAGCTGTTTCACCAGACTGAACAGTCGCAGGCATCTCCATGCGGAGGTTTACGTTTTGAGCGATACCAACCTGGTTGTGGGCGGCGTCGTTCAGGGTTGATGATGCGTCGTTGTGGTAGTAGACGTATACGTCGTAAGTTTTACCAGGCTCAACCGTAGTGTTGTCACTGTACGCTGAGTCTGAAGCATCTGCTGGTTTGATACGAACGAAGTTACGTTCGTCACCGTAAGCAGGGTTGTCAGTGATCGAGTCAAACGTCACGTGATCTGCCGGGCTGGCAGTGGTGTACGTCTGGCGGTCAGGTCCCCAAGCCATCAAGGCCGAAGGGATGATAACCGCAGCGACAACCGCAGCTACGAGAGCAGCAAGTCGTGGTGACCGCTTGATAGCGGCGAAAATTGCTTTCATGCATTCTCCTTAACAGGCCCCCACCGGCCGAAATTTACTATTTAATAATTTGCTACGATGCTAATTGTTAAGGCGCCACAGCAAATCAGATCGTTACAAGTTATGTAGGGATAACTCCGGGGAGTTATCGATCACCGTGAGCATGGAGCTCGAACGGGAGATAACTCCCCGGTGAAGTATGAATTGGTGTGCCCCATCCGGGGCGGGCGCTAAAAAGCAGCGCCCGCCCCAAGATGGAACTTTCGACAAGGTGCCGATTACTTCTTGGCGTCGGGATCCTTGTGGCCGGTTGCCGGCGCCGATGACGGAGCTGCCTGTTGGACGGGCGGCTGCGTAGTGATTGTCGGCTTGGCGGGAGTTGCGTTCGGTGCGCGCACCTGCGTTGGAGCGGGTGCGTTGACCGGGGTTGTCCCTGCTGCCTGCGATGGCACTCTCGGCGGCGCTGCCGACGTCGAAACCGATGCCTTCGGAGCATCCGACAGATGCAGATAGTCGTTCGGGTTGGTTGACTTCGGCTGCGACGTGGTCGGCGTTGACGTTGTCGTCGACGGCGTTGACGTTGTCGTCGACGGCGTTGTCGAGGTCGTCTCCGTTGACGAGGTGGTCGTCTCCGTCGATGTGGTCGACTCGGTCGTCTCCTCGGTGGTTTCCCCTGGGGCTGGCGTATAGGGCACGCCGGCGTAGGGGGCCGCACTGACAATGTTGCCGCATTCATTGCGAACGGTAGATTCGCTCACCGGGTTGCCGTTGGCGTCCAGGTAAACGTACTTCGTCGCGGTGCCGGCCGGAATGTTCCCGACCGTCTGAGTGGGCTTGCCGTTGGTGCCTACGCCCGTGTTCACTCCCGTCGCCGGAAGCGGTGCCGGGCCGGCATTCGTCATCAGAAACAGCGGCTTCCACGTGTTGTACATCTGAGCCCCAGCTGGGGTCCAGCACGCGCCGAGTTGGTGCGGCTTGTCCACCAACGTCCACGGATCGTCGATCTGGGGCTGATGCAGTACCTTGACCAACGACGAGTCGTTGTAGTACCAAGCGAACACGCTGGGGTCCGTCGAATCGGCCACGACGATCGGCTTGTTCTGCGCCGGGTCCTGAGGGACACCGCCGGATATGTTGTCGCCGTTCGTGTGCGGGTCGAGGTACGTGACACTCAGACCTGACGCGCAGGCCGTGTTGGGTGCCCCAGTTTGCGCCGTTGTCGGCAGCTTGCTGGAAGGGTTCTTGGCAGAAGTCTGCCCGTTACCCTTGTTCCCCAAGGTCACACAGATGGTGACACAGACCATCGCGGCCAGCGCCAAGATGATGACCACGATCGGCCATGCGCTCTTCGGCTTCGGCTCCTCCGAGTCCGCCTCCTTGATGTGGACGGATTCGTCGTGATCGTTGAGCTCGTCGAACTCGTCGCCATCGCTGTCGTGGATCTCGCGATCCGGTTTGTCGCTCATGATTGCTCCTAACCTCCCTCTCCGAGGGCTATCTGTGGCGGAATTGCCAATGTGATGCCCCCGGAATCGGGACATCGCTCTGATGATCTGCTAGATCCGCAGAGCGATGTCCCGGATTGGAAGGGTGGTGCAAGCGATAATTCATACTTCATGCTGCATTCGCAGCGCCACCGAAACACTAAAAAAGTGCGCCGGAGGCGCTGCGAAGCAACTGAACGTAAAACGTTACATAAACTGTAATGATCTGACTTGTTAAGCGTCCACCGCTGCCACGAGTCTCCACCTCAAGCAACTGTCTACATTAATTTAGCACAAATTACCAAAAAAGTCAATATAAATAAAATAACTTTTAAGCATACACAAGGATGTTATAAAGTGCAAATGCAAGAAGTAAAAACCGCACTCAACAGGGGTGGACAAAAAAGGACAACCCTGGTATATTAGCTTGGTTACCAGCGGTAACGGACGGTCTCGTATGGATCCTTTGGACCATACGGTACCTAGATTTCTCAGAAGAGCGCAAAATAAGCAAGCTGATTCTTTCGCTCATTACTCGAAATGCGGTCCCGTCGTCTAACGGTTAGGACACCAGGTTTTCATCCTGGCAATCGGAGTTCGATTCTCCGCGGGATCACCATAAGAGATTTTTCTTCGGTTAATAGCCGGAAAACGGAATTCACCCCTGTAAAAAGGGGTGAATTTTGTGTTCCATAATCCAGATCTGCGTAGGTAGGCAGTTGGTCGAACAATACCCCGAAAAGTTTGGCTTTTTTGTGCGGATCCTGCTGTTTTAACAGTAGTAGATCAAGGTTTTCCACGAAATAGCGGACTCGCGCCAGAATCCGGTCGATATCCAGTGGTTTTTTGTTCTTCATTTCCTTCTCCTCCTTTTCCAGTTTCTTGATGTTCTGGTTAATCTTCTCAATCTCAGCTTCCAGATACGCTATGGCGGTCGGATTGGATAGCAGCATGATTTTGCTCAGTGCCACCGCAGCTTCGCCTTTGAGCGCCTCTATGCGCCCCTGAATGGCCCTGCGGTCGTCGCCTGACAACACCTGCCTGCGCTCGAACTCTTTCCTGATGGTACTTATCAGGATTTCTACCTTGTCATCGTTCACTTTGATCCGGTTGATGAATTGAGTGATCTTGTCGTCCATGGCGTCTTTGGGCACCCTGAAATAATGCCCATGACTGCTGCAGTGGTACGCGGGGTAGTATTTGCCGGTCTTTCCACGGCTGGCGCTTCCCACTAGCGCGCCCTTGCACTCGGGGCACAATACGAACTTCTTGTAGGGATATTCCGCGTTACTGATGACTTTGTCCACGAAGTGCTTTTTCGGCAGCTGACGCTGGATTTCATACTCACCGTCGTCCTGGTTGTAGGCGATGTACTTCTTGCCCCGGTTCGCCCGGTTGAAAAGGTCGGTCGTCACAAGGCCTTCGAACACGCATTTCACCGGACT
>Ga0335070_10000460_pt1 | contig 45258 bp, 50 predicted proteins | sample Lox_Sample_13_FD_206722 | JGI IMG/M metagenome (GOLD analysis project Ga0335070, IMG submission 206722) | Soil microbial communities from Loxahatchee National Wildlife Refuge, Florida, United States - Lox_Sample_1.3 | ecosystem: Environmental > Terrestrial > Soil > Wetlands | place: USA... | reverse complement strand
CTCCGAAATATCATATCCACAGTGAGGACATCTGATGGTCCGTTCATCCATCTCTTTCCAGCAATTTGGGCAGAAGAAACAGGATGCCATATGTTACATTAACCTTTCATAATACTTACGCAGTCACACTCAGGGCCATACTTGGACGCAATGCTCAGATATTTCAAGGAAACTGTTGATGCAGTTTTACAGGTGGGATGAAAGCGGAGAAGGGCGCGTAATAAAAAGGGGCAACAGATGTGCTGATTCCCATTTTATCGCGGCAAAAAAGAATATGTCGCCCACCATATCAGGTATTGCAATTCCTGCTGTAATCCTGCACCTGTATTATGCAATCATTGCAGGAGTCATTAGCCTTATCAGGCAATTGATGGCGGACTCCATCACCTTATTGAAAATGTCTAATATTGACCGAAAAAACTTTTTAACAAATGATCCTACAACCCCTTCTTCAAGGGATTTTCAAAGATCGCGGCGCGGCCGAGTTCGGCCTCAATCTCCAATAGCCGATTGTACTTCGCAATCCTTTCACTGCGGCAGGCCGATCCGGTCTTGAGCTGCCCGCCCCCCATGGCCACGGCAAAGTCAGCAATGAAGGTATCTTCCGTTTCGCCCGAGCGATGGGAAATTACATAACCCCAACCAGCCTTGCGACAGAGATTAATCGCATCCATTGTTTCCGTAACGGTGCCGATCTGGTTGAGTTTAATCAGCGCAGCATTAGCTGTCTTCTCCTGGATGCCGCGCGCAATGAACTTGGTATTCGTGACGAATATGTCGTCCCCGACAACTTGTATCTTATCTCCCTGCGTAGCTGTCTGGAGCTGGAATCCTTTCCAGTCATTTTCATCGAGGCCGTCCTCAATGGAAACAATCGGGTACTTTTCAATCCATGTCTTGTAGAATGCGACCATTTTAGTAGTGTTCTTCTTCCCCTGTCCGGACTTGGCAAGGTTATAAATTCCATTTTTAAAAAAAGAACTTGCCGCCGGGTCGAGAGCAATGGCAATATCCTTTCCCGGTTTGAATTTCGCCGCTTCAATTGCTTGTATTATAACCTCACATGCCTCGTCATTGCTCTTTAGATTAGGAGCAAATCCCCCTTCGTCACCGACGCCGGTAGCATATCCTTTTTTACTCAAGATTCCTCTTAAGGCATGGAAGGTCTCCACACCATAACGTAAAGCTTCGGAGAACGTGGGGGCGCCGACAGGCATGACCATAAATTCCTGCAAATCAACACTGTTGTCTGCATGCTTTCCACCATTGAGGATATTCATCATAGGTATCGGAATGCGAAGCGCACCTTGTCCTCCCAGGTAGGCATATAACGGAAGATCAGAGGCAAGTGCTGCTGCCCTAGCCACTGCCATAGAAACGCTTACGATAGCATTTGCTCCGAGCTTTTCCTTATTCGGCGTACCATCAAGCGAAATCATGAGATGATCGATTTCGGCCTGGCGGGATGGGTCCATATCGATGAGTACAGGAGCTATGATTTCATTTACCTTCGCAACCGCCTTCATGACACCTTTGCCGCCATAGCGGCCCTTGCCGTCGCGCAGTTCAACAGCTTCATGCTTTCCTGTTGACGCGCCGGAGGGACACGAAGCGGATGCTGTAAGACCGTTATCCAGGGTTACATAAGCCTTGACGGTGGGATTGCCCCGAGAGTCAAGTATTTCCATTGCACGGATCGATTTAATTTTGTGTATCATATTCGCTCCTTTCTCTTATTAGCTTATTAGAAACATTCTCCGATTTACTTTTCATTGTGAATCTCAGCTACTATACCCATACTAATTGTGTCACGCATGGGAACGCAGGTGACATGTATCATTCAAGGACACAAGAGTAAAATCGCCGCCCTGTGCCTCAAAACAGTTAATAGCACACGTGTCCTGGTGCAATCGCCAGAAGCGATCATTACCCAAGCCCAGCACACCCAGTAAAATTATCCGGTTGATGACGGTATGTCCAACCACGACGATTGTTTGATCCTTATGACGCGTGGCCATCTCATCTATGGCTGCAAGGGCGCGTGAGCGAAGTTGTTCAAGCGTCTCGCCCCCGGGTATACGCGCAGATGCTGGTTTATTGTACCAGTCATCTATCATTTCGGGCCAGCGCTCTCGAACCTCGTCCGGCGCCAATCCCTCCCATTGGCCGTAATCAATATCAATCATACCATGATGAATTAGCAGCGGGAGATTAATGTGCCTGGCAACAATCTCGGCAGTCTTGACGGCACGTGACAGAGGGCTGGAGTAGATCGCCGAGGGCCGCCATTCAGAGGCGATGCGCCTCCCCATTGCCTCTGCCTGTGCCAGACCGGCTTCATTCAAGGGCACGTCGGCGCGCCCGCGAAACCGTTCCACACGATTCCACTCCGTCTGTCCATGCCTTACTAATATGATGCGTGTCATTGTTACCTCCCCTACCCCTCCAGAGGGGAACAGCACCCCCAACCCCCGCCAGCGGGTGACAAAACAATTTAAGCTATTAATTCCTGTAAGTCGCTATGAAGTTTTTTAATAGACTCATGGATCTCATCCGTTTGACCCTGTGTTTTCGACAATAAGGCGTCTATTGTGGAGAGTTCCTCCTTCACATAATTAATCGACTGTTTCCGCATCTCTTCAATGGCCCTGTTGATGCGGTCTTGCCACTGGGCGGCAAGGCGGGAGAGGTTTGCCTCCACTTCGCGGGGAATCTCTCTAATAAAATGCCTCTCAAAAAGGCCCCTGAAAATAAACATGGGGATGAGGAACCAGATGAGATCAAAATGGAAGTCAAATGATCTGATCGTCTTGATATCAGGGTGATCAGGTTCTGATAACTCAATTTTCCAATCTGCGGGAGCCAGCCTCACACCGAGAACCTTTTCGATGTTTTTACCCAAAAGATTCCGGAAGGCCTCGATAGATCGGGATAAACTGGCATGAACTTTGTTGAGAGTGCCATAGAAGTGTCTATGCTCTGTTTTGGAAATGTGCCTCATCTCTTCGGTCATGCAGTCTGCGAGCCATTCTTCATACCTCCGGGTGAGTTTCCAGAGGTTCCCCCTCCATGTATCAAGCTCCCTTTCCAGTGCTTCAGAAATCTTCCTCCTGAGAGGCTTCTGGAAATTATCAAGGTAGTCCATGATGAGTACAAGGGTCTGTCTCTGGTTTTCACGGGCTATGATGCTTAATTCCTCTCGGACGAGCTCAAAATTGACCTTTTCATCGAAGATCTGCTCACGCAGCTTCTCGCAGTCAAGGTCTGCCTCCAGAGATGTCTTAAGGGCGATGTCGAGATAGCTGATACAACCTCTTATCAAGGACTGCATCTTGTACTGGAGGATTTTTCTAAATTCAAAATCACGGTTTGAGGATAACATGGAGAGAAGCCCTTCTTCCAGACGATCTTTGTATTGCTCTGTGTTTACAAGAGTTGAGTATACATGGATTGGCAATTGCCTGTTTAATTCACGTTGAATCGTCTGCTTAAAAAATTGTATCACCTCCGCCTGCTGATCTGGTGACAGAAGATCGGCCTTCGTCAGAAGGAGGACGATATTTGGCGTATGCTGTGTCAGCTCTCGAATCAATTGCACATCATTACCCGAAAGAGGCCGGTCGGAGCTGATTGCAAGTAATGCGGTCCCCACCTGGGGAAGCCAGTTTTCCGAGGTTTCCATATGGTATTTGAATATGCTTCCTAAACCGGGGGTATCCACTAACCGAAGGCCGGAGTAATCCCTGAGAGACGGGAGCTCGACATCCACCATCTCTACGTTTTTCTGATTGGAAGGATTTTCGGCTTCGGAGGTAAAATTTCCGACATCGGAAATGCTGATCTCGGATGTTTTGCCGTCAAAATACCTGACAACGACTCGCTCTTTCTCTCCATATTGGAGGCGGGTAATCACCGTGGTAACCGGTATGACGCCGACGGGAAGAATGGGTTTGCCGATAAGACTATTGATAAAAGAGCTTTTTCCTGCCTTGAACTGGCCGAGGATGGCCACATCTATGGGCGGGTTCTGTACAAGCAGCTTCTCGCAGGCTTCTATCTGGCGATTCAGAGAAACAATAGAAAAACGGGCACAGATATCAAGGACGCTCTTCAGTGATTGTTGTGCAACATCCTGAATGCTGGTTCTTGATCCCTGGTTGACGGTATCTAACATAAAAAAACTCCTCCAGAACGAGACTGGCAGGAGTTATCAGCCCTTTGGGCAGTTTGTTCTCAGGTGAACTCCATCACACTTATTTGCGTTTGTTTATATTAACCACATTTGGGATTTCCTTGTCAAGAAGTTACTTTATTAAGTTTATGATCTGAACGCTCTCATAACAAATACGAATAAACTATGCATAATTATAGCTTATTTGAATTTGACTTATTCGTAATGGTTATATATAAACTTTTTTTATGTTGGAATAGGCAGGAAAGACCACCACCGATGGAACAGAAGATAGCCGGAAAGAATTTTTCTTCCCTGAAGAATGTCTTAGCTTCGCCATGGTTATACAGGATTGTACGTTTCGGCTTGGCCGTTTTATTCATTTATGCAGGGGTTTCCAAACTCCTCGACCCGAAGGCATTTGCCCGCTTAGTGTCCGCTTACAGCATTGTCCCGGAAGCAGTTCTGCCTGTCGTAGCAATCGGACTGCCTCTTCTTGAGGTAGTTGCCGGGATCGGGCTTCTGTTGGACATTAGGGGCAGTCTTGCCATTATTTCCGGACTGCTCGGTTTATTCATTTTTGTATTGGGATTCGGAATCCTAAAAAACCTGAACATAGATTGCGGCTGCTTTGGAACCGAGGAACTGGCCCAACAGAATACTCTCCGCCAGGCCCTTTACCGTGATCTGGTTCTGATCGGTATCATCATACCCTTTCTGTATATGTCAAGATGGGCCCGTCAATATTCCCGTCACAAACAGTAAAATTATACTTCAAATTAAGGATGCCATAATTCAATGTACAAAAACCAGGGAGGTATGTAAGAAATGATGAAGAGGAGATTGTTGACAATTCTAATCAGTTTAATTTTTGTTGTCGGATTTGCCGGCACCGGCCTTGCTGCATGGGGAACCAAGGAACTCGAGACGGAAAAGAGTGCGGTGACCTTTGCGAAAGAAATGGAAAGGGGTGGTTATAAGATTGTGCCAACGGAGGAGCTGAAAGGCTGGCTTGATCAGAAGAAAAACATGCTGATCGTGGATACCATGCCTTACGAAGCAAGTTATAAAAAACAGCATATTCCTGGTGCCGTCAATTTGGAATTACCCATTCCGGAAATGACAAAGCTTGATGATAAGACGAAATCAGCACTATTAAAACTCCTCGGCCCCGATAAAAATCGTCTTATTGTCTTTTACTGCGGATTTGTGAAATGCACCCGGAGCCACAATGGCGCGATGTGGGCAGTAAAGTTAGGCTACAAAAATGTTTATCGCCACCCCGGCGGCATCAAGGCCTGGGACGAGGCGGAATATCCAGTCGAAAAAGTCCAATAAGACTTGAATGGAATATTCCCGAAGTGTCGCAGCATTTCTTGATGCCTGCACAGATTGTGTAGGATGTGTCTCCTGCACAGCAGCTTGTCCTTTCCTTCAGAGGTATGGAACCCCGGATGAAATAATCACCGGTCATCCTCAAGATGCTTTTTTATGTACAAACTGTGGTGGTTGCAGCAGCAAGTGCGCCCTGGGCCTTGCCCCTGCAGATGCCCTTTTTCAAACAAAATGTGATTTGATCCGCACAGGAAACATTCCCAGCATGGTCCGGCAAGCACTAAGCAAGGCACGCAATTTTGCGGATACCGGACATCGATTTCCCTTCATCTATTATTCTGCTACGGACACAGTCTTCTGGCCCGGATGCGGCCTAGCCGGGATGTATCCATCCATTGTCCGAAAAATACCTGAAATCCTAAGTAAGAACCTTGGCATCAAGGTCGGTGTGGTGCTTGATTGCTGCTATGACCCAGTGTATCAGTTAGGTGATGTGAATATGACGAAAACAGCTATCAAAAGCATCAAGGAAAATTTGAAAAGACACAATATTTCCCGTGTGATCACCGGATGCCCGAATTGCCATAAGATCTTTTCACGGTTACTTAAGAACATAACGATCGAACACATCCTGGCAGTAATTCCTCAAGATGAATTTGCACCTATATTAGGGGAAAAAATATATCTCCATCATCCCTGCCCCGCTCTTCTATCAGGCCGTATCAGACAGCAAACAAGAGAATTATTAATAGACCGGCAAGACCAGATGACAGTCCTTGATTCTCAGGAGCTTCTATGCTGCGGATACGGAGGTGCATTATCCAGCATATCCCCTGCCTTGGCAGAGCAATTTACCTACAGGATTATAGATGCATCGGGAGAGAGACCCATCGTTACATACTGTACCGGCTGCAAGCACCGCTTTATTAAATACAGAAAAAACTCCTATCACATCCTTGACTTACTTCAGGGCTTCAGGCCGCTTCAGAAACCGGTTCCATCGTTGCACCGATGGATAAACAGATTATTACTGTCTCTTTCAGAGAGGTTCAAAAGTCTTGTTCTTACTTCTTGCATTTGGATCATATTTTCGTAAGATATTATGAAGAGATCGTTTATCTATAAAAAATAGGACTAGCAGGCAATGAACGAATTTGATGTCAGGATAAGGGAGGTATTGCCTGAAGGTTTGCGAAGCCAGGGAATCGATACACTTCAGGTGAATGTCGGCCGTCGCTGCAATCTTGCATGCACACACTGTCACCTGGAGTGCTCGCCCGGACGGACGGAAATGATGCCGTGGCATATTATGGAAGAAATCCTGGAATTAGCAAATCAGAGATTATTTAAGCTGGTGGATGTAACCGGAGGCTCTCCCGAATTGCATCCGGATTTCAGGCGATTCCTGTCAGACCTGCGGGACAGGGGACAGACGGTTCAGCTGCGCACGAATCTGACAGTTTTCATGGAGCCGTCTGTAAAGGAGATCATCCCGTTTCTGAGGGAAAGGGAGATTCAGCTTGTCGGTTCGCTGCCCTGCTATCTGGAGGAAAATGTCAACGCCCAGCGGGGGGCTGATGTTTATCAGAAGAGTATTGCTGCCCTGTGCCTCCTCAATCAGTCCGGATACGGTATCGAAGATAAACTTCCCCTGAATCTGGTGTTTAACCCCGGCGGCGCCTTTCTGCCGCCTGATCAATCCGATCTTGAGAATACTTATCGTCAGGAGTTGAAGAAACGCTTTGGTATATTGTTCGATCGGCTGTTCGTATTGACAAACATGCCATTGGGGCGGTTCAAGAGATATCTCGAAGCAAATGGAGAAATGGAATCCTACATGTCAATGCTTGAAGCATCGTTCAATCCATCCACTGTGGACGGATTGATGTGCCGCCATCAGATCAGTATTGACTGGGATGGAAACATATACGACTGCGATTTTAATCTAGCCCTCGGTATGGCTGTCAACCATAGTACACCAAAAAAGATAGAAAACTTTGATCGTGCATTGCTGAACAGGCGGGAGATAGCAACTGGTATTCACTGTTTCGGATGTACAGCCGGAGCCGGATCGTCATGCGCGGGATCATTGATTGCCTGAATAAGGAAAACCGGGGGAATACAGCCATGAGATGTTGGACATCCGCCCTGATACTTACTATCGCCCTGTCAGCCGTTCCGGTTCTCGCAGAGAATAAGCAAATCCTTTTTCATGAAGACTTTAACAGCCTCTCCAGTTGGGAGCCCCTAACTTTCCCAAAAATCAAAAAGCATTCAACCTATGCCATCGTAGGTGAAGGGGGACACTCTTTTTTGAAGGCGGAAAGTCACGCATCCGCCTCGGCCATCGTGTATAAAAAAACTTTCAATGTTTATGAGTATCCCCTGATGCGCTGGCGGTGGAAGGTGGATAATGTATATAAAAAAGGCGACCCTCATGAAAAATCAGGAGACGATTATCCGATCAGTATATATGTCATGTTTCAGTATGATCCGAACCACGCTGATTTTACAGAGCGGCTGCAATACGGAACAGCCAAAGCACTCTACGGGAAATATCCGCCTGACAGTACGTTAAACTATGTATGGACAGGCTATCAGGCGAAAGAACGGATCATCACCAGTCCATACACCGATAGGGCAAAGATCATCATCCTTGAAAATGATCGAAGCAAGGTGGGAACCTGGGTCGAGGAGAGGGTGAACATCCTGGATGACTACAGAGCAGCCTTCGGCAAAGAACCACCGGCGACAGCCGGTATCGCTATTATGAACGACTCGGATGACACAGGAGAAATGGCAGTCTCATATGTTGATTATATTGAAGTGTTCAAGTGACATAATGTCCCCTGCCGGTGGGGGTCAGGGGGTGGTTTTTCAGATAGAAGAAGCACTTGCGGGCAAAGTGGAAGTTAGTGAAATCAGGACCCTATGAGAAGCGATCCTCACGCGTTTTCTTTTGACCCACCGTTCTTTTGTTCATAATTCCTGATGGCTTCGTGCAATGCACTGGTCCCTGAAAGAATGCATTTACCGTCGCGTCCGGGAATTCCTTCAAGGGCGAGGATGACATCGGCGTCGGTTATTCTCTTCGCCTCTTTTATAGTTTTACCTTTGGCAAGTACTGTTGTCATGCTGCTTGTCGCAATGGCGCCCGCACAACCGGAAGACAGGAATTTGATATCCACGATCCTGTCTGCATTCACTTTTATCCATAACTTCATCCAGTCGCCGCAGGTGGGGTCGCCAAGGTGTGCAAATCCATCCGCATTGTATATTTCACCGACATTCCGGGGGTTTGTAGAGTGGTCAGCTACGAGTTCATTATAAAAAAGTACGGGGCCGTGGGGAAGCTCCGTGCCTAGTTCCAGCTCCGTTTCTTCCGGGATATTTTTCTTATAAAGGTCCATCCAGCTATCGGATTTCCTTTTTGCCTGCCTTTGCCTCATTGTCTCACCTATCGTTGATCAGCTTTTCGGATGGCGAATATAGAAGAAGTAATTGTATATGTCAATGGAAAAGTAAACGCATTGTGGGAGGATATTTTATCAGTAAATGCACATTTAACGGATTTATGTTATATATATACCCAAATTTTTTAAGAGGCATGGAACAATCCCGGATCTGTTTGCCTAGGGTGATATATGAAAAAAATAAATGATCTCGACAAAAAAGCCTCCCAGAGGCGCCAGATCAAAAAAAAATACCTCAGGCTGTTTGAAAAGTTAAGCGAGTCAGAGCAGGAAAAGTCGGTCATTCTTGACGCCATGACCGAACTCGTCCTGTACCTCGACAAAGATTTGAGTGTCATATGGGCGAACAAGGCCATGCATGAGTTTTTTAACCTGGCGCCCGGCCAACTGAACAAGAGACACTGCTATGAGGCGCTTCACAATAGAAGCAGGGCATGCCGTATTTGTCCGGCGGTAAAGACACTCAAAACCGGTGAGCCGCATGAGGTAATCGATTTTTCATCATACAAAAAAAACTGGGTTTTACGAAGTTATCCGGTACGGGATGAAAAAGGCTCTCTGACCGGCATTGTCGAGATTGTCACGGACATAACCGGGCGACGAAAAGCTGAAGAGGCATTGAGACAATCGGAGCAGAAGTACCGGGAGCTTTTTGAAAATGCCAATGACATCATTTTCATTCTGGACTTCAAAGGCAAGATACTGTCCTGTAATGCGGCCGCTTCCAAAACTTACGGCTACGCACCAGAGCAGATGCTGAGACTTAATATAGAGAATTTGCTGGACCCCGCTTATCTGCCGGTCGTAAGGCAGCTCATTCGTCCCAGACGCAAAAACCCAGATGTTCAAAATCCTCAAGAATTTCTCACCTACACAAAAGACGGGGAAGCAGTCTGGGTCGAAGTTAACGCCCGCATTATGAGGGAAAACGGAAGAGAGGTTTCAATTCACGGCATCGCCCGCAATATAAGTGATCGCAAAAGAATAGAAGAGGCATTGAAAAAGAGAGAGCGGGAGCTGGAAGAAAAATCCCGGAACCTGGAAGACGCGAATACTGCCCTTACCGTTCTGCTCAAGCGCAGGGAGGAAGACAGAACCGAACTTGAAGAAAAGGTAATTCATAATGTGAGGGAGCTCATTCTGCCGTATATCGAAAACCTGAAAATGACTAATATTGATAGCCATCAATCCAATCAATTGAAGATTCTTGAGAGAAATATAAGCGAGATAATATCCCCGTTTTTGCGCACCCTGTCCTCAAAATATCCAAACCTCACTCCCACAGAAATCAAGATCATCAATTTCATAAAAGAAGGACGCACGACAAAGGAAATAGCGGAGCTGTTGAATGCGTCGGCAAGGACGGTCGAAGTTCACAGGGATAACATCAGAAAAAAACTGGGGTTAAAAAAAAGGAAGGCTAATCTTAGATCACATCTATTATCATTGTAAGTCTCTTCAACCATGACGGATAAATACTTATTTTGCATACGTACATCTTACGTAATATTTCCGTATTGCTATTTCCATAGATAGATGGTTCCATGATTAAGTCTTCCATAAGAAGTTTTTTCTGGAAGGTTCTATTTAGAATATCGGAAGAAAGATTCCATGAGCGGGAAAAAGTAATTTACGAGTAACTCTTAAAAAAGGAGGATGGATCAATGACAAAAGAGGAGAAGATCGAGGAAATCAGACAAAGGGCAAGGAAAAACTTTTCTTTAGGATATAATTGCGCAGAATGTGTAACAGAAGCGGTCCTGAGCCTCGTGGAAACGGGACTGCCTCCCGATGTCAAAAAGGTGGCTACGGGGTTCGGAGGTGGCATAGGGCTTTTTGGAGACACATGCGGTGCGTTGGCGGGCGCAGTAATGGCCGTGAGCGCCGTGCACGGCAGGGCTTCGCTTCCTGAAGGAACTGATCCCAAGGATGTGGCGATGAAGTCAAAAGCACAGTTCTATGGGAAGCCGGGAGTTTATAGGATTTTCAATCAGATCCCCAACCGCTTTAAGGCCAAGTACGGCAAGACCCTCTGCAGGGACTTAACTGTTCCGTGGCAGAATACCTGGCTTTGTAAGGAACACGCGCTGTATTGTCGCGAGATCATCACCGAAGCGGCCGGGATTGCGGCTGACCTTGTCCTTTCCGACAAAGACGAGCTGGCGACAAAGCCCTTTGGCGACAATGTGGAAAACCTCAAGGACTGATCGAGAGATATAACAGACTTGATGCGTATGACATGATACACGGGGAGGACATTGCATGAGTCAGAAACTGGTTATTGTAGGAGGCGGGGCGGCAGGCCCTTCAGCCGCTGCCGAAGCCAAGAGAAGAAACCCGTCTCTGGAAGTGACGATGATTGAGAAGGGTGAATTCGTCTCTTACGCGGCCTGACCGATGCCGTATTACATCGGCGATGTAATCAAAGAATCAAAGAGGCTGGTTATCCGTACACCAGAAGAATTCAAAAAAACCGGAATCGATGTGAAGATCAAGACCCGAGTGAACAGTGTTGACACTAAAAAAGGCATGCTTTCCTTATCCGACGGTGCGACTCTTCCGTATGACATCCTGGTCATGGCTACAGGCGCAGACGCCCTGCGCCTGGACATCCCGGGCGCGGACATGGAAGGCGTCCATGTCATCAGGAACCTTACGGAAGGTCTGAAGTTGAAATCATACATCAATGAGCAGGCCTGCAGGAAGGCCGTCCTGATCGGGGCGGGTTATATCGGTATGGAGATGTGCGAGGCTCTGAGAAACCTGGGGATTGAAGTGAAGGTCATGGATATTTTGCCCCGGCCGACTATCCGATGGGATGCCGAATTCACAAAGATGATAGTGGAAGAGCTCATCAAGAACCAAGTGGAATTCCTGCCGGAGACAAAACCTCTGGCCATCGAAAAGGGGAAGGAATACCGGTTAAAGCTACGCACCAGCGGCGGAGACCTGGATGCCGATCTGGTATTAATGGGAGTAGGCACTAAGCGGAACACGGCACTTGCCGAATCCATGGGACTTGCCATTGGTGAAAGCGGCGCCATCAAGGTTGATTTTCGGCAAAGGACTTCGCGGGAAGAGGTTTATGCTGTAGGAGACTGTTGCGAAGTATTTCATAAGGTCGCCGGAAGATGGGTATATTTACCACTTGGTGATGTTGCAAACAAACAGGGCCGCGTTGCGGGTCAGAACATCGGAGGTTATCCGGCAGAATTTCCTGGTGTAGTGGGTGCCCAGGCATTTAAGGTCTTCAACCTGGAAGTGGCCGCAACAGGCCTTACTGAAGAGGAGGCCGTAAAATTCGGCTTCCAGCCGGTCAGCGTCCTGATCTGGGGTCTTCCGGTTGGCCGTCCCATGGCAAAAGGTGAAAAGCTGGGAATAAAACTGGTCGGAGATAAAAAGACAGGTAAACTTATTGGCGGCCAGTGCATCGGAGAGAAGGGGGCCGTTCAACGGGTCAGCAGTCTCTCCGTCGCTCTGTGGGCGGGCATTTCCGTGGATGAGGTCGGTTACCTGGACCTGCCGTACGCTCCGCCATTCGGAGGCGCCTGGGACGCCATCCACATCACGGCCCAGTCCCTCAGGGGAAAGATGTAATTAGGACTGACAAGAATATTGTCACACGTGAAGCATGTTCAAATGTAATTAGAGGTTTTAAGGCCGGCATTGCAAAAAAACGATACTGAATTGGAAATTATAGCCGTTAAAATCGGAAATAAGGTACTCAGAAATTACGAAGGCTTGGCCGGCACCTTCGCAAGTTTAGCATATTGCTGTCTTGACAAGAAGATCCTTCCGGGTTTTCATGAAGCTGGGATCATTGCCGAAGCCGAATTGAAAGATGACGGACTAACGCTGGTTTTAGCCGGGAAGCGCACCGATAATGAATTGATGGAAATCATGGATATCGCCATGCCGAACATCGGTGCCTTTTCCAGCATAGGGACAGGGGCAAAACATTTAATCAAGGTCATATCCAAGAACTAGGTTTGGATCACGTTATTTCTTGGTTAGATACTAAAAGAAATTGGAGGATACTATGGCATTAAAAACTGCAAAAGAATATTTGGACAGCATGAAAAAGCTGAAACCTCACGTATACTGCGGGGGAAAATGGGTTAAAAATCTCCTTGATAACAAGGTTACGCGTTCTATGGTGATGGCTAATGCAGCGATGTACGAGCTGGCTGAGGATCCGAAAAATAAAGAAGTGATGGTCGCCACATCCCACCTGACGGGAGAACCCATCAACCGCAATCTCAACGTTGCGCGAAGCATCCATGATTTGGATATGCGACAGGAGATGGCCCTATTGACCAGCCAAACGGTGGGGACCTGCAATTACCGCTGCGTGGGCTGTGATGCCTTGAACAGCCTTGCCGCGACGACGTGGGAGATGGACAGGGACCTGGGCACGAAGTATAATGAAAATTTTAACAAATGGCTGAAATACGCCCAGGCTAATGATCTGGCTGTATCCGGAGCCATAACCGATGCCAAGGGTGACAGAAAAAAGAGGCCTTCAGAGCAGCCGGAGCCCGACACCTTCGTCCACCTTGTTGAAAAACGACAGGATGGTATTGTGGTAAGGGGGATCAAGGTAAGCCAGAGCGGCGCTATCGGTTCGCATGAAACGCTTGTTCTTCCGGGCGGCGCCTTGAGAGAAGGAGAAGAGGCCTTCGCCCTGGCCTTCGCCGTACAGAACAGCGCTCCAGGAATAACATATATCTGCCAGTACAACGCCTATTCCGCAGAGCGGGAGTTTTGCGAAGAAGAATCGGAACTGGGAAATCCTATATACGGCCAGCGCGAAACATCTACGATGGTTTTCGACAACGTATTCATTCCCTGGGAACGTGTGTTCCTCTGCGGAGAGACCAAGTACTGCGGGCGGATGGTTACCAGGTTCGCCAAGGCACATCGCATGAACTGCGGCGGCGCCTGCAAAGTGGGATTCGCCGACCTGATCATTGGAGGGACACTGCTTGCCGCTGAGTACATTGGCGTGGAAAAGGTCCCTCACATCCAGGAGAAGATTATTGATATGGTCCGCCTTAGTGAAACCTCCCATGCCTGCGCCATCGCTGCAGCCATGAGAGGGCGGGAAGAGCCCAAGGGTTCGGGTGTCTTCCTGCCGGACGATCTCTTCGGAAATGCCGCCAAACTGAACATTGCACACGGATTCTGGGAAATAATCAAAAACGCCGGAGACATAGGCGGCGGCCTGGTGGTTACCGCACCAAAGCTGAAAGATCTAGAGAATCCGGAGGTCGGTCCCATGTTGAAGAAGGCCTTTGCAAGTGCAGCCCCGGCGGACAAGCGTCTCAAGGTCGCCAAGTTTCTCCAGCACTGGTCGGCCGGTCTGCATGGCCCAGGGACCTGGCACGGCGCCGGTGCACCCCAGACCCAGAGGTTCATGATTTCTGTCCTGACAAACTTTGATGCCAAGAAGAAGATGGCTAAAAAGATCATGGGCATGAAGGAAGAATAAATAAAGCAGTCATAATAATGCAGAGGCAAAGCGCTTTGCCTCTGCATTATTATTAAGGGAGATTTAGAGGGCACGTGTTTATGATCAACGAAGTGGACAAAGTTGAAATCCTGACGCTGCAGGACAACTACATTGATTTGACGGCTACGGACAACAACCAGGTAATCGCCAGGGCTATGCCCCTGAAAGACGGGCTGTTCAAGAAATCCGTCCTTTCCGAACATGGGTTTTCAGCAATTGTAAAGACCACCACCGGCAACAGAACAAGGGCGATGCTTTTCGACTTCGGATTTTCAGACATTGGCGCCGCGTTCAATGCTGAAGTTCTCGGCCAGGACATGACACAAATTGAGGCCCTTGCCCTTTCACACGGTCATACCGATCATACTGGCGGGCTGGTAAAGCTTATCCAAATGATCGGAAAAAAAGGAATTGAGTTTGTTGTCCACCCGTCTGTATTCAAATCACCCCGATATCTGAAGTACAGTGAAGAACGCAAGGTCTTCTTCCCCGCCTTTTCACGTCAGACCCTCGAAAAGTCCGGCGTTAGAGTTGTAGAAACGAATGAGCCTTACCTCATGCTTAATGGCGATGTCCTTTTTCTGGGAGAGGTCGAACGCCAAACGGATTTCGAGAAGGGTTTCCCGATCGCCCGCGTTCTGGAAGACGGCGTGGAAAAAGCGGATGCCATTGAGGATGATACATCCATTGTCATGAACGTCAAGGGAAAAGGATTGGTCGTCCTGTCAGGATGTGCTCACGCAGGTATCATCAATACGGTCATCCATGCAACGGCTGTCACCGGCATGAAAAAGGTACATGCGGTAATGGGCGGGTTTCACCTGAGCGGCCCGCTGTTTGAACCAATCATCGGCAGGACGACTGAAGAGCTGCGTAAGATTAACCCTACATTTGTCATTCCTACTCACTGTACGGGGAGAAAAGCCATCATACACATGGAGAAAGAGATGCCCGGCCAGTTTATCCTGAATATGTCGGGAACAAAATTGACTTTCTCTTCTTAGATTTCATGTAAATGTGGAATAAGAAAGTGCGGTCGTCAGACTTTTCAGTGAACCGGGGATTTGAAATCTCAAATCAGAAAGGAAGAATATTATGAGCAAACCAATGCTGGAAAAAGCATTTCATGCAATCATGACACGTATGATAGAAACCGGCCAGGCGCCTTTTTACACGGAACTTGCCGCCGAACTCGGCCTTTCCGTGGAAGAAGGACGCAAGATACTTCACGAACTTTTTTCGTCGGGAATCCCCGGATGGTTGTATCCCCAAACAGACCATATCGTCTCCTTCGCACCCTTCAACAACCTTCCTACGCAGTACCGCATCACTATCGACAGTAAGCAGAAATGGTTCGGCCAGTGAGCATTTGAATCGCTGGCGGTCTGCTGGCTATTCCCTAACAAAATGGTGACGGTGGATTTCCCCTGCTTGGATTGCGGCGCGCCTCTCCGGGTAGTCATCAAAGACGGTGTGGTTCTGAATGACGAGGCGAAAGGATACACGGCCTATGTGGCCGTACCGTTCTGGAAATGGTTTGAAGACCCGGGGTATGCTTGAAGCACCATGAATCTCTTCCGGTCGGAAGAGCACGTACGCAACTGGAAATCCTTTATCACACGCACCGATGAGGGCATCCTGTCAATGCCTGATTTACTCAAGTTGTTTGCCGGACCTTTCTTCAGATGTCGGATGGATGAAGACTATTTTTCTCACATGCGCGAATATGCCCGCGGGATGATTGAAGCCATGAAAGAAATCGGCAAGACCGGCCCATTCTGGAAGAAACCAAAGAAGTGATCAGGCTTTGCCCGTGAACAGGAATTAATTTTTGTAACCCGCTGCTCGGGTGTGAGCGTGTTATACTCCTATTTTTTTCGTTTTTAAACGTTTAATGAACATCTTCTTTTCTTTGGTCTTTGCGTCCATATACCACCACTGGCCGTCTTCATACCAGATCATGGCAGCGTCGCCTCCAAGAAGTTTCGATTTCACATCAATACCATGATATTGCATTTTCTCCTGGAGAAGATCCTTATAAAGCTTATGCTCCCATTTTGAAGCGTCAAACAATTCCACGTCGAACTTGTGCAAACTGCTCTCAATAACAATACCACCGAAAATGCTTATAATGCACAAAGCAAAAGTAATTACTATATATTCAAATTTCTTCATAACTACCTCCTTTCCTTTTCGACGAGTATGGTTTAACACTCATCGAGACCTGATCCTTGCAGATAAGCCTCCTGCGCTTTCCTGTATCGATCTGGCGGAAGAACAATTATTTGGGAAGATGCTTTTTACAAATGGATGGCTATGGATTCCAACGCCCAGACAATCAACGATCATGCCTTTTGAGAGATAACGACCTCGCTACGGCATCATATGTGCATCTTCAGATTGCACCATCTTCCCACGGTTTACCTTAAAGGGTTAAGGTTTGGTTGTAAGGGTTGATCATGAAATCCTGTATTACTTTGTTTTAAGTTTACTAATTTTAAGTGTAATTTTCAACAAAAATTTTTCTTTTTTTAATGCCCTGATATGCAGTGTTGGATTATTGAGTAATGAAGAAATGTTGTATAATTTACATTAGTTAGAAATTAGCCTCAATTATCTCCTGCCTGCGGCACCACACGAAAACCGGATTGCAGCATGACAATGCCCGTGACAAGAAGCCACAGAGAGTTGAGATGGAAGATTGGGGCGTAAAATTCCAGATTGTCCGGAAAGGCCATGGTCAATGCCATAGCTGCCAGACCGAGAAGCACTGCACTCATTCCCACCAACATAGGGAGCACCCGCCACTTGATGAGACCTGCCGCCAGCACTACCAAACCCAGCCCGAAAAAGACCCGCCCGAATCTAACCAGGCAGGTGATGTACTCGGTATCGAGGCGTAGTGCGTCCACGTGAGCGCGCAGCTTCTCCAGCGGCTGTCCTGCCGTTTGGAGAGCGCCCCAGGCGCCGTGATGGTAATAGAAGGCCGAAGCCAGGCACTCCACCACCAGACCAACCACAGCCACCGCCAGCCCCGGCCACACCACCACCCTGCCCTCCGATTCGGTAAGAACCGTGGCTAGGGCTGTAAAGGCCATTACAGCTACCAGAAAGCCGAACAGGTGGACCCGATACAGCCAGATCCACCAATGGAAGTGTGCATGCACCGCGGCAAAGTCATCAGGCTTAAAGAATGTGCCGATGTGGAACGGTAGCAGCACCCAGCCCCCCCAGAGCATCAGCGCGCAGGCTATAAACAGCCAGCCGGTGACCCCGGTGAAATACTTTCGTTCCATACTGAGTCCTCCTTTCTCAGTATTCTACTGTTTCGGAAAGTTTTAAATTTCTTTTTGTGAAATCAGGGCAGAATCTCCCTTCAAAGAATACTTTATGGTCCCATAGGATATTTACTGGTTTGGCCAATAAAGGGCAGAACCAGCAGCCATGGCAATGTTAAACGTTTTGAGTCTCGGAATTGGCTGAGCCCGATATTCATGCCTTCGTGGCCTGCCGCAGGCTGTGCTTTGTAGGTGCCAAACAGGCGATCCCACCACGGGAGATTGAACCCAAAGTTGCTGTTGGTTTCACGAATGACCACAGAGTGGTGTACCCGGTGCATCTCGGGTGTGACCACAATAAATCGCAGCACACGGTCAATGGAAGCAGCCAGACGCACATTGCCATGATTGAACATACTGGTTGCATTCAGCAGCACTTCAAAGATCAGCACGCCTAATACGGAAATCCCCGCAAAAAAGACAACCATCATCTTGATACCCATGGAAAGAAGTATCTCAATGGGATGGAAGCGCACACCAGTTGTTACATCGAAATCGAGGTCCGAATGATGCATCATATGCAAACGCCACAGGATTGGCAGCCCGTGAAACATTGCATGTTGGAGGTAAATGGCAAGATCGAGAACAGCCACTCCGATTGCCACTTTCAGCCAGTAGGCCAGGGGAGCATTGTTCAGGAGTCCCCACCCTGCCCTTTCCGCTAAAACAGCTACTGCCATGGCAGAAAAGGAAGGTAAGAGGCGAAGGACTAAAGTGCTGATGAAGATAATTCCCAGGTTGCTGAACCAGCGGATGGGCCTGGAAGTTTTAAGTTGCCGGCGAGGTGCTAGTCTTTCCCATACAGCCATCAGAATCAGGATGCCAAAGAAAAAGCCTGCACGGACAAAGGGTTCATGGTTAAGTAATAAGCTATTCATGCTCCACATAACCCTCCATTTGAAATTTATTCTAAACCAATTTCAACGGCACTTGTTATTACAATTATATAAGTGAGTTAAACCAAATGACCGCGTCGTCATCTTTGATACCTAATTTCTTGCCGTCATCAGGCTTAAAAGATGCAAAAGTCCCTCTGGATTTCGCACAAAGCTCCCCTTCCTCATTAAAGATGAGCCCCTCCGCCAGGACTTCACGCTCACTTCTGATCTCAATCAATCTCGCTTCAGCTCTCAATTCCCTGTCAATAGAAACAGGCTTTAGGAAGTCAACTGTCATGGATTTGGTCATCGGAAGGCATCTCATTTTGTGGACGACCAATCTCCCCATAACCTCATCCAAAATAGTTGAGATAACTCCACCGTGGACTAAGTTTTTCCACCCGCAGAGATGTCCCGGTACTTCGACCCATGAATAAATTGATTCGTCGTCTGTAAAAAATTCCAGACGAAGCCCCGACGGATTAGCGGGGCTGCAGCCAAAGCACATGCTGTCACTCCTGTTAGGCAGACGCTTAAGTCCTTCTTTCCTGTTCATAAAGCAAAACCCTTTAGTTTCTAAGCTGGTTTCATCCTCTTCAACTGGCTACTTCTTTGGCGGAGCGGGATCCAGGAGCTCAGCTGTGATGCCCGCTATGCGCTTGGCTTCAGCCGCGTACTCTTCCCATTTCGTCATGGCCCTTACGACAAGCCTCGCCCCATCCGGCGACCCGCCGCCATGCATGCAGCCCGGTATTCCGCCCCCTACCGTAAGCCACTCGACCAAACGCGCAGCGCGGGATCTCGTCTCGCCATCGGCGCCAGCCGTCAGTGCGTCAAACAATTTTGTCCCATATTCCGGTGATTGAAAGTCTTTAAAAGAAGGAAAACATCCTGTTTCGGCAATGCCGCCGGAAATATCCTGGGCGATCACCTTCGTTTCATACGGCAGCTTCCCCACCTGCGTCTTATTGGCATGGGCAAGAAGGGAATCAGGAACGAAGATTCCCGATGGTTGTCTTTTCCCCCTCATTACGGCGCCGAGGCCCAGGCCATAAGTAATTTCGTTATTGATGGCCATTTGCACGAGCTTGTCCTGGAATGTTCTCATGCTCAGGCCGTTGGCCCTGGCCATGTTAATGGCAGCGCCAATCATTACATCACCCTGCCCGGCTACACAGGCACCTATAGCTGCCCGGTATATGGAGGTGAAGTTCATCAGGAGTCTGCCGGTATATTTGAATTCACCGCACATGAACACCCGGTCTTTGGGGACAAACACGTCATCAAAAATCAGGAAGGTTTGGGTGATATTGCCGGCTTTTGGAGCGTCCCACCCTTCCTCTTCATCGCGGGCATCGCTCGGGTGCCGCGTCTCCACAATCGTCAGCCCTTCGACGTCCCGCGGCACGGCTGCGGCTACGCAAAAATCCTTCTCTGTCTCGCCGTAACCGCTTCCCGGCATACAGATGATTTCATGTGCCGCTGCAACCCCACAGATCTGGCATTTAAACCCACGGATTACGATGCCGTCGGAGTGTATTTCTTTTACATGAAGATTACTGTCTTTGTTGGTCTGTTGGGAAGGTCTCAAAGAGCGGTTGCCTTTGGCGTCCGTGATGGCGCCTGCCTTTGTGACACAGTTATCCTCCATGTATCTCCAGTATTTCTTTACACGCTCATGGTAGTCGGTCCCCAGGTCTTTATCCATCTGCCATGTTGCATCCCAGATTACGTTCATCGCCGTCCAGCCGGCGCAAGTCGCCCCCTGACAGGTTCCGGATTGATGAAACTGCTCCCGCTTCATGTTGGAGTTACCCATAACATCTTCCGCCGTTTGCATAAGCGAATTCCAGCGATGTATAGTTTCGCCTGTCAGGTATGACTTTGTTGTGTAGATATGTGCCTTTTCAGGGTCATGAGACAGGTCATACGAGCGCTTCACCGACTGTATATGAAGACGGGTCGCTGGATGAGTTGTCACATCCTCGATAACCTCTCCCCACTTATAAACGTTGGGCCTCATCTTTCTGATACTTTCTATATATTGTTCACCATTTTTTAGTGCCATGATGACAAACCTCCATATATTTGAGTTTTTTCCAATCAATTCATTTTAGGTTATAATTTAGCATAAAAGGGAATAATTTTAAATATGTCTTACTAGCTAAGAGTGAACTTCGACTACATATGACCTGTTATTTTTGCATGGCTTGAGTCTTCATACGCGGGATTTCGTCAATACAGGCAATCCGAAAAATGTTTAAAAAAAAGTGTTTTAAAATACAATATATGGTATAATAAAAACAATACAAATACAATATTCAGTGTTTTAGTGGTCAAGTTATTCGGATTTTTAATTGACAACTAACCAATAAAAACGCATGCCATTACCCCAGAAAAACCGCTACCGTGTTCCACCCTGGTCTTGGTTTATCTGGGTTGTGGGAGCGAGGACGACGGTTAAAGAGTAAACTGATTTTTAACTTTCAGCACAAAGGCGGGGCAGGGAACCCCGCCTTTCTTATTTGAGAAGTTGATAGTAACATATTTGGTACTCCCGGCCTTCGCGAAATGAAAACATGGCAATCGATTCTACCCCTTTATTTCCGACCATCACTTGACAAAAATTATCGGATATGCAAAATTACTAACCGTCAATAAGAAAGCCATCATCCGTTATGCAAAAACAGCTCACCCAACTATGAAAAAAGCATTACCGCACTCAAGAAGCTGAATCAGGAAGAGAGGGAAAACTGATATTTCTATAACCCCAATGCAGTCATCAAGGAGGGGTTCCTGTATGGAAAAGAAATTATATGGCCAGAAAGTAACAACAGCGATAAAAAAAGGATTCGAGAAGTGGCAAAAAAATATCCATGGGCCGCAGAAAGAACTCAAACAGAATTTTCAGACACTCTCCGGATATCCTATCCAACCCCTTTATACACCTCTCGATATAGCTGATATGGACTATCTCAACGACTTGGGATTTCCGGGTTGTGAGCCTTATATACGCGGTGTCCACCCGACCATGTACCGGGGTAGGACATGGACCCAGCGGCAGCTTGCTGGTTTCGGTCCGCCTGAAGAAACGAATGGCAGATACAAATTTCTTCTTCAACAGGGTGCAACGGGTATCAACGGTGTCTTCGATTACCCTACTCTGCGCGGTTATGACAGTGATGATCCGGAAGTGTACGCAGATGTGGGCCGCGGCGGTGTTGCAATTGACACGATTGAGGACATGCAGATCTTATTTGAAGGAATTCCCACCGATCAGGTCAGCGTGTCACTTGTTACATGCCAGCCGATCTGCAACATTTCCATTCAGTCTATGTATTTTGCCAATGCCCAGAGAAAGGGAGTGCCTCTGAACAGCCTGGCGGGAACAAGCCAGAACGACTTCCTTATGGAGACTGCCATTACTACCGCTCCCGGTGTTCTGCCTCCGAAGGCATCTTTCAAATTGAGCTGTGATGCCATAGAATTTTGCACAAAGTATGTGCCCCGCTGGAATCCTATCAGCTTTGCAGGATACAATTACCGGGAAGCCGGATGCACAGCGCCTCAGGAAGTTGCCTTCGTTATTTCCAACGCCATTGCATGCTCCGAGGAGATGATCCGGCGAGGATTCGATATTGACAGATTTGCACCAAGGCTGAGTTTTTTCTTCTCCGCCCACAATGATTTCTTCGAGGAAATCGCAAAATACCGGGCTGCCAGGAGAGTATATTACAAAATAATGAAAGAGCGCTTCGGTACGACAAATCCTCGATCCTCGATGCTTCGATTTCACGTACAGACGGCCGGCGTGGCCTTGACGGCCCAACAACCTTTGAACAACATCGCCAGGGCAGCCTATCATGCTCTCTCTGCCGTACTTGGCGGAGCCCAGTCGGTTCATGTCGATGCTTACGACGAAGCACTGTGTACCCCCACGGAGCTTTCCTCTCTGACAGCCCTCAGGACACAGCAGATCCTGCAGCGGGAAACAGGTGTGACCAACACCGTAGATCCGCTGGGCGGATCATATTTTGTGGAATCTCTGACCAACAAAATGGAGGATGAGGTAGGAAGAATTATAACAGAGATAGACGGCATGGGGGGTATCGTGAAGGCCGTCGAGAAGGGCTGGGTCCATAATGAAATTTCATCTGCCGCTTATCAGTACCAAGTTAACATTGAATCTGGTGAAATGCCCATCGTTGGAATAAATTGTTTCAAAGTTGAGGATGAAGTCCTTCCGATCGAACTTTTTAAAGTTCCGGAGACGCTGCTTGTACAGGGAGAAAAGTTAAAAAGGGTAAAAAAAGAGCGAAATCCTGTAGAAGTCAGCAAGAGTCTGGTAGCCATCTCCAGGTGTTGTGAAGAAGATAGAAACATCATGGAAGCCGCGGTGGATGCAGTTAAGGCCTGTGTGACGGAAGGAGAAATATCAAATACTCTGAAGGCTTGTTACGGGGTATGGCATCCGCCCCTCTTCTAATGCGTCAGTAAACTGTTCAAAGGAAACAAATGACGAGCAGAAAAAAAAGAATTCTTATAGCCCGCCTCGGCATGGATGCCCATTGGAGGGGCAGCATTGTCGTGGCAAGGGCTTTAAGAGATGCTGGGATAGAAGTGATATATATAGGCAACGAGATGCCTGAGGGAATCGTGAAGGCCGCCATTGAAGAAAGTGTTGATATTATCGGCTTAAGTTCTCTCTCCGGTAATCATATGATCCTGGCGCCGGAGGTTATCCGGATTCTGAAAGTAATGGGAGCTGAAGATATAAAAGTCATTTTCGGAGGAACAGTGCCCCCTGAGGATATCCCTTTACTGAAGGCTGCAGGGATTTTAGAAGTGTTTGGCCCCGGATCATCTCTTAAAACTATTATTGATTTCATCAACTCACTGGACTAGAGATGATATGAGACATTCTCATAGATCCGATGAGCATATCAGTCGGTTTCATAGCAAGCCAATATTTCACCAAAATAGAGGGTATGGTAATCCTTTTTCGGATAAAGGGATGAATCATAAGCCTTCTCAAAATGGGCCGGGTTCATGGCAGACTTATAGATGATTTTACACTCGTAATGGCGTCCTCGGGTTTTAATAATCGGAGAAGCGACCTTGTGGCTCCGGCTTGTCTCCAGGTTACACACCTTAAACTTGTCCACGTTCCGGCCGGATTTCGAACCACAAAAAGCAATCTCTTTATCCATGTTCCCAGCCGGCACTGTGACAGTAAAATCCCTGGCTGCTTCGATGATTCCAAAGGTGTGCCTGCTTGACCTTACCGCTACCATCATGATCGGTTTGGTCCATACAACTCCAAAGGTTGCCCAACCGATGGCCATGGTGTTAAGAATATTTCCGGATTTTACGGTCAAGAAAGCTCCCTTCTTGATTTTATTGATAGTATTCTCGGCAACGTTCATATAGTCCACATCTTTCATAGCAAGCTCCTTTTTGTCACCTGGTAAAATATTTATTTTTGCTTCGCAGGGTATCCAACCGATTGCGCAAGAATGATCCTCTGATCCGGTCGTAAGCCCATGACTTTTGCCAGGGCCGGCCTATCTATTCCGGCACGTACAACCGTCGATAATCCTACGGAGGCACAATAAAGATAAACATTCTCACTTATAAACCCTGTATCAGCTGCCGCATACATTAGTTTAATCTCGTCTGACAATAAACTCATCTTGGAATAATCGGCCACGTAAATAAGATTCACAGCAGCATCTTTTACATACCCCTGAATACCGGTCAGTCCTCTAATATCCCCTGCTAGTATTGGTTTCAAAAGATCGGATTTTGCATCATAGAGGTAGAAGCCGGTGGCGGTTGCAACATAGATGTCGATCTCCTGCCGGTTATTTGCAGAAGGGGCAGTCCGTTTGCCGGACTCAGAACGGTTGATCCCGAATGCCGCCCAGAGCATATTAGAAAGAATGTTCACCGGCAGTGTCTCTGAACTGAATAACCGTGAAGAACTTCTCTTTGCCAAAACCTTCATCAAAGGATTGCCATCCATTTGGGGCTTTGAGAGTTGGATAGGTTTTTGTTCTTCTGCCAAAACCGTATTCTGGGTCAGAGGCAAAATGGCAACTAAAAAAACAAAGACAAACCCGATGGCTGTTGCTCGTGAAAGATTCCTTACGTTGACTTTCATATTCATGTGTATAACCTCCTAATGATGATTTAGTCCTAAGATCATGTACTGTATTTTAAATCAGAGCCCTGCGACTATTTATTACTTAATATGGACAAAAGCATGAGATGGAAAAAACACAGGAGCCGTTAATCAGTTACTTGACGATGTCTGTCGGTGCAAGTTACACGTTCCATTACTTACTTTAGCTCAGCCAAATGCTGTTCATAAAGATCGTAACTCGATTTCAGCATCTCCGGAATCGGTAATTCATATGGGCAGCGTTCGATACACGTCCCACAGGCGTCACATAGTTTCACGCTTTCCATTGCCGCCCGTGCAAAGTCAACTGAGACCGCCGGCGACATTCTGGAAGCAAGAATCTTATAGCCCATGGCAATCGTAATCATCACCCCGTTAGGACACGGCTGACAGTATTCACAACGGCGGCAAAAATATTTGCCCAATTCGGTCCGATAATCTTCCATGAGCCGCCGGTCTTGCTCCGTTACAACATTGGACTGCTTGTAAAAGGAGATGACCTGGTCCACCCTGTCAACCGAATCAAAACCCGGAATTGGTATTACATCAGGATACTGACGCAAAAACTTGAAAGCAAGATCGGCGTTGTTAATCATCCCGCCCGCAAACGGTTTCATGGCCAGAATCCCCATATCCAATTCACGAGCTACCTTATGAAGCTCGTCTTTCGCAGTATCCTCAATAAAGTTGAATGGGAATTGAATACTGCTAAACAAGCCGGTTTTAACCAATTTCAAAGCCATCGAGAGGTTGTGGGAAGTAGCACCGATAAATCTTACCTTACCCTCTTTCTTGGCTTTGACTACAGCTTCCAATGCTCCACCTGGAGCAGTAACAGCGACTAAATCTTTCTCCTGGGCTATTTGATGCAGTTGGTACAAATCGATATAATCCGTCCTGAGCATGCGCAAACTATTTTCCAGTTGCTTTGCCGCACCTTGGGCGCCCCGTTGAATAGTCTTGGTTGCTATTACAACTTTTTCCCGTATACCCTCAAAGGCACATCCGATTTTCTCCTCACTGTCCCGGTAAGCATTGGCTGTATCATAAAAGGTAATTCCCCGTTCGTAAGCGCAGCGAAGCACTCTCACCGCTGTATCTTTATTTAGGCGGATAATAGGAATACCGCCAAATCCCACTTCGGATATATTCAAATTTGTTTTACCCAATTTCCTGTAACGCATATTCAATAGCTTGTTTCATTCTTGCAGACCAAGTTTCGAACCTTTGATTGATCCGGTCCGATTGATGTCAGTCATCGATTCCCCTTAAATCAATTTTATTTTAAAGTGACTGAAGAATGATGATAACGCTTTCGTGTTTGAAACCCAGCATTCTTGCCGTCACAACGGCTAGAACTAATTCCTTCCTTCCTTTTTTGTCAATATCTTTAAACTGGTAATCTGCCACATAACCTTGGATTTTTCTTGTCTTCCAGTTTTCGGTAAAACCAAGACCATCCCATTCAAGATCATATATCTCACCCGAAGAGAAGAACCTGATATTCTGCAACAGACGTCTTTCCTGCGAAAAGTTCCTGACAATTATCAAATCCTTCTTTCCCGTTTTATCATTGTAGCAGCTGATAAGCCTGGAATTAACGTAAGGTATTTTATCCCTGTCGGTGAGTTCAATTGCCGACGATTGGGACTGAGTCCGGGTAAAATAATTATTGCTCCCACCGAAGACTTCATCGCTCTTCCAGATGGCCACCGCACTCCCTCCGAAAATGTCTATTTCATTGAGCGTCTTGTCAGTCTGCGTCAAAACACGGAGGTACTCATTATTGTCAATGGCAATTACCCGATCGGGCCCTCCTTTCTCCAGCGGCATGAGCGTGAGACTGAAGACAGAAAGCCCCCGGGGAATTTTCATCTGCCTTCCTTCCACATACTTACCGTCTTTCCAGACGATCTCATAAATCGGATTATCGAAGGGGTTGTCTATGCCCATCTTCTGTCCCAGCAAGATCGGTTTACCGTCAATCTCGATGACCCTCAGGAACCATCTCAGATCCGAAGCGATTTCCACGTATTTCCCGTTTTTGTATTCAAGAACAAAGGATTCCAGGGTATCGTTGAACAGGCTTGTTACGATAATCTGACAGACACCGCTCCCATTAATATCCGCCACATCTACGGAAAGATATTGATGGTAGCTCCCTCCCGATATCCTTTGGAGAAGCTTTAAAGTGTTACCTTCCTTCTGATAGATCATGATGTTGCTTGTATCGATAACGACAATCTCATTCCTGCCGTCATTGTTGACATCTCCGATATCCATTCCCAGGAAATTGTCATTGAACTTCTGACTCATCCAGAATCCACCGCGACGGGGACTCTGAGAAGCAATAAACAAATCAGGATCGACAGTGTCTGTTAGAGTCTGCTGACGCGCTATCAGGATGTGACCCTTGACGCTGCCGGTATAACTGGGATAAACCGTGGCGTCGACTGCTGGAGCTGGAACAGCAATTAACCTTTGGTTATCCACCCGTGTTGACCCGCACATCAACAGTGCGAGAAGAAAATAGGCAAATATACATATTGATTTTTTCATGCTTCTCTCAAATTGAAGTTCAAGTTTGTCAGCCAGGCCATTGTAGAAACATCTGTTCACATTAGCAACTTAATTTTAGTGAATGCTCTTGGAATTTCTATAAGCCATTTCCTGATTTCGCCTATCGTAATGCCTGATTTCTCGTCCTTTTAGTCTGTGCGTGATAAGTTTCAGACCTCATCACTGGTGATCGGGAAATTTTTTTACTTGACAATTATGGGCATATGCTTATAATAGTCGCAAAGGAATGAAAATTATGGCAAGACCTAAATGTTGTCGGAGAGTAGCTGGAGAGCCTGCCTGCGCTATTTTCAAACCTGCCGGCATTCCTGCATCCGCACTTGATGAGATAGTCTTATCCATAGATGAGTTTGAGGCAATCCGTCTGGCCGATTTCGATGGACTTTACCATGATCAGGCGGCAAAAAAGATGAACGTCTCACGGCAGACTTTCGGCAGGATTATAGAAGCGGCACGGCATAAGATAGCTCAAGTGCTGATCAAAGGTCTTGCCCTGCGCATTGAAGGAGGTGAAATAGAAATGGCCGAGGTGAGAAAATTTAAATGCTACGAGTGTCAACACATCTGGGAAATTCCATATGGAACAGGCAGACCTGGAGGTTGTCCTTCCTGCCAGAGTGTAAATGTTCGCAGGACAATAGAAGATAGGGGATTTGCCGCTGGTGGACGCAGACGTATGGGGCAGGGACGCGGGTGTCGCGGGATGCAGCAAAAATAACATGTAATGAAAATAATAATTTTTATCGTAAAAGGAGATTGAAGCGTGAAAGTATGTTTTCCAGTTCATAAAGACGAGGGTGTCAACAGCACGGTGTATGATCATTTTGGTTCAGCACCTGAATTCATTGTTGTCAATACGGAACTCCAGAGCATGACGACAGTTGGTAATAAAGACCTGAACCACGTCCATGGGGCTTGCAATCCTGTCGTTGCCGTCGGAGGGCATAAAATTGATGCGGTAATTGTCGGCGGGATAGGGGCCGGGGCACTGAGGAAACTCAATGCGGACGGTATTAAAGTGTATAAATCAGTAGGTGAAACGGTAAAAGAGAACCTTGAATTGCTCAAAGAAGGAAGTTTATCTGAACTGACTTTACATCATGCTTGCGGCGGTCATCAAGGACAGTGCGGCCATTGATCCTGTTTCGTACTTACAAGGTCAACTAATTGATAGGTCTCAGTACTCCATCCTTGGTTGGACATTGGGTAAGACTATCCGGCAAAATTTGTACTATGTAAGTTCTGCTGTGCCTTATGTTTAATGGGTCCGGACAGAGCCGCCGAGGTAATGAACTATATTGGGAATAAAAACGGTAGTCCCTGATATGGGAAAAGAAATAAAGTCACTAAAGGAGAAAAATAATGGATTGTGAAAAACACAATGGTGGTGAGAACCAGGTTTGTAATGGAAATTATGAGAAACCTGATAAAAAAGTGAGGGATTTTACAGAGGACATGGCTTTGGCAAATCATATGTCACTGATTAAACACAAGATTATGGTCCTGTCCGGGAAAGGCGGTGTCGGTAAGAGCACCGTGGCAGTGAACGTTGCCGTCGCTTTAGCCATGGAAGGAAAACAGGTGGGAATTCTGGATGTGGACTTTCACGGTCCCAGTATACCTACCCTGCTTCACCTTGAAGGGAAACCGGTTAAAGCCGGTGATGCAGGGATTGAACCTGTTGAATTTGTCGAAGGGATCAAAGTGATGTCCATAGGATTTTTTATGCCGAAGCAGGACCGGGCCGTAATCTGGAGAGGCCCCATGAAGATCAACGTCATAAAGCAGCTTTTGGCAGAAGTAGACTGGGGGTTTCTGGATTATCTCGTTATTGATTTTCCTCCGGGCACGGGGGATGAACCCCTTTCCGTGGCCCAACTGATTCCTGGCGCCGATGGCGCCATCATTGTGACGACCCCACAGGATCTATCCCTCATCGATGTGCGGAAATCTATCGATTTCTGCAGACAGCTTAAAGTACCCGTTTTGGGGGTCATAGAAAACATGAGCGGTCTAGTATGCCCGCACTGTGGAAAAGTTGTCGATATCTTCAAGCGGGGGGGTGGTGAAAAAATGGCCGGCGAGATGGGAGTCCCTTTTTTAAGCCGCATTCCCATAGAGCCGTTGATCGTGGAGGCGTCCGACAATGGTAAGCCCTTCATCTATCATTACGGGAAAACACCGGCTGCGAAGGCCTTTATCAAGGCCGTCCAACCGATTTTAGCAATAACCCCATAATCGAAAGTGCTTTGAGACATGCCGATTCATGAATATGAATGCACTATGTGTGGTGGGGTTTCTGAATTCCTTGAGGGAATCACCCAGGAAAAATTTGACGGAAAGTGTGGTTTCTGCGGAAGTGAGAATTTAAAGAAAATTCTCTCAAGTGGTGTTCAATCCAGAACAGGCAAATTAATGGGCTCTCAGGGAGGCAAGACCTGTTGCGGGAGAGAGGAACGTTGCGACGCAGTGCCGTGCGCGCAGGGCGCAGCATGTCACAAATGGGTGCCCCCGCCGAGGAATCACAAGCAGGAGTCAGGAATGGAAGAAGACAAAATCAAAAAAGAAATGATGAATTTGCTTTTTGAAAAAACAAAGGGGCTTTTTTCAGAAAAAGTCATCGATTATGGGACCAACCCGAGAAATTGCGGTACGATGGAGAAGCCGGACGGCTATGCAAAGATCACCGGACCATGCGGCGATACGGTAGAAATATTTCTGCGGGTAAAAAACGGCAGAATTGAAGACATTCGATATACCACCGATGGATGCATGACATCCCATGCAGCCGTCTCGGCGGCCACGGTGATGGTGAAAGGAAAATCTCCAAAGGAGTGCATCAGAATCAATCAGAGTTCCATCCTGGAGCATCTGGGAGGAATGCCCGATGATGCCAAGCATTGTGCCCTTCTTGCCGCCATGACACTGCACAGGGCGATGAGGAACTTCGCTGTTCGAAAGAAAGGGCAGGCATGATTTAGGACTCCGGAGGAACTCCATAAACCCTTTTTCTTCTTGCCGCAATATTGATATGGATGCATGGAATCTAAGGGGAAAATTCGTACAAAGCTAACTATATGACGGGAAAACTATAGAGGTGTAACAAAAAACACAATGCGCTCACACCGGAGGGTTAATGCCATTTGGTTTTAGAAGGAAAAGAGGCTTTGACCGGAGCAATCAACTGTGGAGAGAGGGTCGTGTGAAAGGGAGGGGCGACTATGGACCCGGAGGACCGCCGACGAACTGCATCTGTTCTCAGTGCGGACTTATTGTTCCCCGTGAACCCGGAATTCCCTGCTTTCAGAGGAATTGTCCCAATTGCGGATCCCTTATGACACGGCAATTTTTAAAGGACGAGTAGAGGGCCTTGAGCGGTGTATTATGGGTACTGCAAAGAACCACACGGATGCGCTGATGCGAGGCCGCACAGTTGCGCTTGCCGCAACTCTCGCCATTCTCTTCTTGGCAGTGATCAAACTTGTCGCCGGCTACCTGTTTGATTCCCGAATTCTGATTGTTGATGCAATTCACAGCGGTGTCGATGTCCTGGCAGTCTTTGCATCCTGGTTTGGCCTCTGGCTTGCTTCCCGCAAAAAGAGCCAGCGGTTCCCTTATGGATTATACAAGGGCGAAACGTTTGTAACGCTTGTAATCGGAGTTTTTATCACATGGGCAGGGATAGAAAACCTCATAGAAGGATATGTTAAGTTTTTTCATGTAGCTCCACCCCACAATTTCCCCTTGTTACCTGTATTGGTGAGTGTTGTGTCCATTGTAGCGGCATATTTTATTGCCCGAAAGGAAAAAGAAATTGGTATGGCAATTAATTCGCAGGCCCTATTAGCCAATGCTACTGAATCTTTCCTCGACATAGGCACTTCTCTCGCTGTCATGATGGGTATTTTGTTGACCTATGCAAGAGTCTCCTATGTAGAGGGTTCTGTTATAATATTGATAGCACTGCTCATTATCAAGCTCGGCATGAAAAACGCATGGTCGTCCATCCTGGTTTTGATGGATGCAAGCCTTGATCCTAAGTTACAAAAAGAGATTGAGGAGATGATCCATAAAGTAAAAGGTGTTAAAGATGTATATGAAATTAGAATTCGTCAATCCGGTCCCTTCAAGATGGTTGAATGCGAACTGGCCACAAACCCATCTACTCCTGTGTATCAGGCTCATGAACTGGCTGATAGGATTGAGAACCTGATTAAAAACAGTTATAAACAGATTGATTCCGTCTTTGTCCATGTAGAGCCCTCAAAAAAGGATACGCTTTCTGCAATTATTCCCGTTGAAGAGGTTAACGGCCTTAATTCCAGGGTGCACGATCATTTCGGGAGAGCACCATATTTCATCATTCTAAGGCTGGATGAAGATAAAGTGGAGATAGAAGATTTTTATTATAATGAATTTATCAAGGAAAAAGATAGTATCCATGTGGCAATAGAGGTAATAAAGGCTGTCATTAAACATAACCTGGATATTGTTTTTACTCCCAAGATCGGAGAAATAGCCTTCTACATGTTAAAAGACAACTTCGTGGATATATACAAAGCCGAAGAGGGGTTAACAGTGCGCCAAATCATAGAAAAGTATCAGAATAAAGAGATTGATAAGATTACAGAACCACACCCGGCGGAAGAATCAGAGACGCGAAAACAGAAAACAGATACCAATAGAGGGACTTAGGAATGTCACCTACAATATTGATTTTTACTCTTACCTTTTACAATTTCTTAAATTCTATCCTATAGACAGACCTCTTTTTCCGTAACGATCTCTTTTTTAATAATCGACAAAAGCTCTTGTAGAACTGGGAGCACATCTGTTCTGAACCTTCCAGCGACGAGAACATACATGATGTCATCGCCCACATTCAAAGCACCTCTGTTAATCCATACCCTGATGTCTTCAATCCCATCGCATACTTTGAATTTATTTACCCATAAATCCAGTTTTTCTGCATCGAAGGACAAATTCATGTATTTTACCGGTTTCCCTTCCTTTGTAGATGCTCTAACAATGCCGTTATGGACAAGTATCATACCTAGTTGTTCGGGACCGACTTCTGTTTTTATTTCTTGAATCCATTTATCTATCATAGCCTACCACCTCAGCAAAAATACTTTATGTTTTAATATTATAGATCAGGCTTTGCAGCGTCTCCATCAGCCACTGCGTTCCTCTCTATAATTACCAGGGACCTGCATGGTTACTGATGACGTTGCCGTCATCCTCACTCTCTGGCAAAACACCGCTCGAATTTTTGTTTCAAGCTGTTTTCGTCAAGATTTCTGCCGACAAATACGAGAGTGTTGGGTTCCAGACTCTTCTCCAGAAAATTGGAGATTTCATAGCGATGAACCACGTACTGAAGCAGCTGCGGTTGTTTTCGGCCCTTTATTTTAATGACGCCCTTCAGACGATAAACAGAATCGGGAAGACCGTCCAGAAACCGCATTAAAGACGATTCCTTCAGATCCCCAGGCAAGCTGAGTGTGAACGTGCGAACCTGCTGGATATCCAAATCCATGCACTCCAGCGATGTCTGATCTTTCTTCATCACACGCACATCGACATCTTGATCTATGGTGAAAAAAAGGCCTGGATTGACACGGGCATAAGTCGTACGGAGGATTGTTGCTTGGGGATTGATTGAACTGATGATCTTCTCCACTTTCGCCAGAGTTTCTTCATCCATTAGGTCCTTCTTATTGAGGAGGATCAAATTGGCACATTCGATTTGAGATCGTGCGACAGGATAGTCTCTCAAGATATATTCCAGATTCAGAACGTCAACAACGCACACAATACTGTCAAAACGGACTGATGTTTCGAGCTCACGGATCTCGGTAATGATGCTGCGGGGATCGGCCACGCCTGTCGTCTCGATGACTATCAAGTCTGGTTCATACTCAATGCATATCTTTCGTATAGCCTGATGGAGTTCTCCCATCAGGGTGCAGCAGACACAGCCTTCCTCCAGAGACGTGACACGGTAAGCGCCGTCCACCAGCTTGCTGTCCACATCGACATGACCTACCTCATTCTGGATAACGGCTATGAATTTGTAAGACGAGAGAGCTTTATACTCAACGATCTGGTTGAGGAGTGTCGTCTTGCCGCTCCCCAGAAATCCTGTTATCATCATAAGAGGAGGCCTGAAAGGAATTCCTAAGTTTTGGAATCTTGCTGTTCCGCTTTTTTCTTTCCAGTAGGGAGCTTTCCACCAAAGTGAATTTCCCCTTCTGGGTAAAGGCTTCGATGGTGTCACGGACCAGACAATCTTTGTTTCGGGCAACAGGGGTGATCCAGTGTCTCCCGGGAAAAAATTCATTGCCCATATGTCGCGTGGGTCAGCTGTTTTTTTCTTTGATCGAGGACCGAATCCGACAGAAAGAAAATTTTGTAGCGTAAAATGTTTCTCCGACGGCACGCAGCTATTCTCCCCGGTTATGATCAAAACGGGCCAGCTTCTCCGCTTCAGTATGACATAAAGGGGAGGTCTTTTCAGTTGGTAGGCAAAAGTCAAAACGAGCCTGTCGAAAAATGGCCAGGCAAGGGCGAACGCAGGAACATTTCTGTCAATGCCCCCCGGAGGAACAGCCTCTATTTGCGATCCGTCACGCAGCTTCGTGTAAAGGCCCGCTTGCCGGATCTCGCGCCATCTGATCGGTGACCAGAGGGAAAGGAATAGGTTTTTTTCGCCAACATCGCAGGACAAAATGATGTTCCCCACCATGAATTGCGACGCTAAAGGATCTCCATCTTCCGGCACGAGACGGACCAATTTATCAAAAGAAGGATCTGCGCGAAGGAGATTCTCTCTGATAGACAAAGCATCCAGAACGGGCTCATCTGCCCCTGGGAAGTACTGAAGGTCAAAGGCGCCATGATGCCAGCCCAACGCTTCCTCAAAGCCCTGAAAAGTCAGGCAGTAGATTCCTTTAAAACCTCGGAGCCGAAACGTCCAGCTTCTCTTGAAGCCTGTGCGGTACGTTGTACCGATCCACCCGATGTTTTCCTTTATCACAGGTTCGAAGAAAATCCTGATGAGAAGGTTTTCGATGAAATTCGGGAAACCGATCTCAGGGTGGTTCACTATGCCCGTCGGCTGAAGATAGCGTAATGTCGCCAGGGTTAATCACCTCCGAGTTTTTCTGTGTCATAACTCACGAGATTAGTCAAGAACACAGAACCCCGGCGGATCAGTTTGACATTAGATGTCTTGACTGTTATTATACTTTTGGCTCCAACAAGGACGTGTATCGATGAAAAAAGATTTTGACAGCAGTAAAATACTGAACAGTGTGGCTCTGGGAATATTCACCGTGGACATGGACTGGAATATCAAATATTTCAACGATGAAGCAGAGAAGATAACAGGCTTTACGAAGAAAGAGGCACTGGGCCGCAAATGTTATGAGATTTTCCGGACGGAACTCTGTCACAAGGGCTGCTACCTCAGGATAGCTATGGAGACCGGTTCCAAGATTGTCAAGGTTCGGAACAGGATCTTGAACAGGAAGAACAAAGAGATTCCCGTTGACATAACCGTTTCGATTCTTCAAGATGGCGAGGGAAAGATCATTGGCGGTGTCGAATCTTTCCAGGATGATTCGGTTCGTGTTATCCTGGAGAAAGAGATTCACGGGTTGTATTCATTCGGAGATATCATCGGCAAGGATGAAAGAATCGTACGAATCTTCGACCTTCTGAGCACAGTTGCGCGGACGAATGCACCTGTCCTTCTTCTCGGTGAAACGGGCACCGGTAAAGACATTTTTGCCAGGGCTGTTCATAACGCCAGCACCCGCCGGGACGGCCCTTTCATTAAAGTCAACTGCGCTGCTCTTCCATCGCAACTTCTCGAATCAGAGCTTTTCGGATACAAAAAAGGGGCCTTTACCGATGCCAAGCGTGACAAGCTTGGCAGATTCCAGATGGCTGAGGGAGGAACTATTTTCCTCGATGAAATTGGCGAGCTATCCCATGACCTCCAGGCGAAACTTTTGCAAGTTCTGGATGAAAAGGAATTCTATCCCCTTGGTTCTACCCGTCCTGTCAGAGTTAATGTGCGGGTGATCGCCTCGACAAACCGCAAGCTTTCCAACATGACCTTAGAGAAGGCATTTCGGCAGGACTTATACTACCGCCTGAGGGTGGTTGAGGTCGAAATCCCGCCTCTCCGGGAAAGATCAGCGGACGTTCCTCTGCTTGTGGATCATTTTTTGGCAGAACAGGCGAGAATTATGGGAAAAGAAATCAAAGGCGTCACATCCGATTTCATGGGAGTTCTCCTAAATTACCCTTATCCTGGCAATGTCCGGGAGCTCAGAAACATAATTGAGCACGCTATGATCCTTCACCGGGGCGACAAAATGGATAAAGATCTTCTCCCTCTCTATCTTTTTGAGAAAAAGGATTCATTCCCGCTGCCGTCATCATATGATATCGATATAGGTACAAAGCAGCAGTTATCCTACAAGGAAAAGGAAAAAGAAAAGATTCTGAAGGCACTTAGAACTCATGGATGGAGGCGAAGCGCAACCTCCATGGATCTTAGAATGAACCGAACGACTCTCTGGAGGAAGATGAAAAAATACAATCTTCAAAACACTAATTGATGTTGCACAATGCAACATTGTTGCATTAGCTCGAAACGTTATAATGCTCGTCATTTCAGCATATCCTATCATACATTCAATCTTATGTTGCACAATGCAACATTTCCGTCATAATTTTTAAATCGACCTAAATAATTAAGCACGTTAATTTATTAGAATATTTTATGCGGTAAATCATGGCATAAATTGTGCTCTTTCATGCAATCATGAGAAAGATTGCAATTTGTCAGTTAAAGGGAAGAGTCGCCCCAAGATACAATTACTCTACTGAAATCGTCATATTCACTGTAAATAATCTCAAGACTATTGAAGAGAGGTGGGTCATTCCCATAGGTGATATGGAACCGGGGGATCTAACCATGCTCCTCAGCCGCATGAGCGTTGAGATGGTCATATGCGGGGGCGCGACGGTTGATTGCCAGGAATTGATGAGGAAACATAACGTCCCGTTCATCGATAATGTCATTGGTGATGTCGACGCTGTTTTTCATCGGTACATTGCTGGCAAATTAAACCATGGAGATATTGTAGATTGAAAGCATAGCACGCAGATATGCGTCAATCATCGATGTAGAAGAAAAAATCTATGGCATGCGACAAATCGAGAAGAACTTTTTTAACGAAAGACCTGTTCAGGGCGGTAACCGGATTAATAGCTGACGGTTTGCGCAATAACAATGTTCGAGAAATCAGTAAATATGACTATTTCAGCTCTTATGAGACCTGTTATCCCCTGCTCTCAGAATCCGGTGAGTTACTTATGGATGAGGCTCGTAAAAAAGGAATTGATATCAGGGGGAAAAATAAAATGGACATTGCCAGAGAGGTCTTCACAAAGGAAGGAGCAAAAAGTGATTAAATACAAAGAAGGACCGTTATGGCATTCACCATACTTCACAAGAACGGAAAGGAGGTTAATGTATGGAAGGGAAAGCGGAAGAGCGTTACGGCGAAGGGTATCTTGAAGAGCGTAATCTTGTTCCGAGATGGCCTGCACCAATACCACAGATTGTCAATACTATATTTATTCTGGCAATTTTTTATGCCACCTGGTGGATATTCCAAGACCCAAGAGGGTGGATGCGGATGTACACGCCTTATGTGGGCTACATGTATACCCGCTGGCTTCTGATAGTTCTCATCTGGATGGTATACCTCTACTACTACTGGCCCTTTAAGAGGCAACAGATCGAAAACTGGCACCCGCTGGTAAAGGGCGTGGTCATGACCGGTGTCGCCACCGTGGTCCTGATCGTCCTCATCAAGGGCTTCTTTGAAGGAATCCTTGGCAATTTATCCATGGCCTATTTTAGCCCAGGTCATCTCAGCAAACTACCGGGGATCACTGAATTTTTCGCTGTCGAGTATGCGGCGCTGGCATGCCTCATGTTCGCTGCCATAGCTTCATGGCTTTCCCCCTCTTGGCCGGTTGCTATGGAGATGTGGCCATGGCAGAAGCTGAAACAGCCTGCACTCGGGACGACAGTGCTGATCGTCACATTCTTCATCGGTACCATAGTTTACTTTTGCACCATGCACCCGCACATGGGCATCCTTTATTATCCATGGCAGTACTTCTGCTCGATCGCACCACCCTACTGGGAAAAATTTGCGGACACGGTGAGCGGTAACTTCCACGTCGCGTGGATCATGTGCTGTACAATCGTTGTGTGGATGAACGAATCCATCTGGGAGCGATACCCCTTCAGAGTCATTAAAAATGACATGCTGAGGCGGTGGACGGCCTTCTTCGGCATTATAGCGATTGCCTGGTGTTTCTTCCTGTTCCTCTATTTCGCTCAGGAATTGTGGTGGGGTCCGGCCATCCGAGGAACCCGAAGGGACGCCGCCCCCGACTGGCGCTGGCTCCACGTGGGCGAGACGATGGTCTTCTTCCTGATCCCTGCACTCTTTCTCACTTTCTACTGCAAAAACTGGCCCAAGAAGTACAGTATTCCGGTCAACTGGCTTATCCGTACCCTGATTGCCATAGTGGGCGGACTTTTTGTCTACTGGATCTATTACAACACCAGCCACCTGGTTCTCGGTACCCAGAAAGGTTATTCACATCCCCAGCAATTCCCGATGATCCCTACCATCTGGCTTATCAACATCATGCTCATAAATCACTGGTTCATGGACAACTGGCCGGGATGGAAGAAAGTCAAGGCAACGGAAACTACGGTTACTCAATAAGGAGGAGATGAAATGAGCACAGGATATAAGATCGGCATTTTCGTTGGCATAATTCTCGGTGTTTTGGTTTATTTTGCCGTTGTTTGGGCACTTCCCGTCATGGCAAAGTGGAACTGGATGCTGACTAAAATAACCTAAGTTTTTTTAACTAAGATTTTTCCCTTATTGGGGAAATTTCTCCTAAACTGAAGGAGGACAAGCTATGGCAGGAGAAGAAAAGAAAGGGCTGAACCGGCGCGATTTTGTAAAGGGTCTTATCGTGGGAGGTGCCGGAGGTGCCATCGGTGCCATGGGCATATACTCTTACGGTCCCTGGCGTAAGAGTCATTTCGCGAAAGTCACGCCTAAAAATATCGATATCGGAGAATGCAGGAGTGTCAAGGTAACGAATATTTCAGAAACAAGTTGGTTCGAGAATAAAGTACTAATGGGTGATATCAAGGGAGCCGGGGGATTGCTGGTCAACCAGTACTCGTATAATTGGCCGCCTTTCGCGGAACCGAAGGGACAGCTTGGAAAAGGCTCCTATGAGAAGGGTATCAAGGAGATCAAGAAGTGGCTGCCCCACGATTTGGAGAGGGCCTGGCAATTTCAAATTGAGAATGCCGTCCATCCGGAGAATGCCGGGGGATTTTCCTGCCTGATTGAAATGGAACTCCTCGACGGCACAAAGAAGAAAATTCTCCAGGATGCCGGATGGTCCTACAACTGGATGGATCAAGCCTACAGGCGCGAGGGGATTGACCGGATGCTTGAGCGTAAAGAAATAGACTTATTCATGGTATCACATGAGCACTTCGACCACTTCTGGGGCCTGCCCGTGGTGTACAAGTATAACCCGGAGATTGTTACTTACATTCCCGAAGGGTTCTACCAGGAAGGAATGCAGTATATCAGGGATAGCGGTCACCGGGGTAAGCTCGTGGTCACCAAGCCGGGACTGACGCCCCTCTTCCCGGGCTGTGCCCTTTACAATTTTGCTATTCCCATCATTTGCCGTGTATACGGCGAGCAATCTTGGTACTTCAACGTCAAGGATGCAGGAATGGTTTCGGTGACAGGCTGCTGCCACCAAGGGATTATCCAGTTTGCCGCTACGGCCAAGGACACTATCAAGTACAAAAAGAATTATGGCATTTATGGCGGGCTGCATATCTCCCCGTTCGAGGACTGGGATCCCAAATATGACGACCTGGTCCTTTCCATGAGGAAGTATGAATTCGAGAAAGTCGGCTGCAACCACTGCACAGGGATTACCTGTGCCAAGAAATTTATCGAAGCGGGTTACCCCGTCATCCAAGGAACGGCGCGATTCAGGTCCAAGGACAAGGCCTACCTCGGCAATGGCGACACCATTGAGTTCAGGGCGGCCTAAATTTACTTCCAGGGCTTGGATAGCCTGTTAAACCGTTACCCGGTCATCCTGCCTCAACCTGAAGAAAAGAATTCCGTAAAGGAGGGAAGGTTATCATGAAACGTTACCTGTTGAAGATGAGCGTACTCGTTGCGATCATGCTCGCCATGGCGGTTCAGGCCGCAATTGCGGCTACGCCGATGATTACTGTGGCTTATGTCGAAACGAAGGAGTCTATCGCGAAATCATACATGTTGAAGTACATACTCGAGGAAAAATTGGGCGTAAAAGTCAATCTTGTGAAGACCACCGTTGATGAAATGTGGAAAGGCCTTGCTGAGGGGAAATACGACGCCACATTAAGCGTGACACTGCCGGAACAGAAAGCCTACTACAACAAATATGCCAAGAAGGTCGAAGACCTCGGTCCGAACTGGATAGACGAGAAGAAAACGATTCACACAATTGCTCGCAGCGGTCTGCAGAAGAAGAGGCCGGCGCTTACGACACTGGTCAAGCAATTCTGCTTATGTGGAGGCAAACTTGAGTCCGCCATGAACCTGGTCAAGGAAAACATTATTTCCAGGGCCGATGCGAAGCAGTGGATCAAGGACAACGAGGAATGGGTTGCCAATATGATGGGGCTTTGCCCGGATATTGACTTGGATGACTGGGCATGAAAGGGACAGGCCGGGGGATTAAGCTCATGAGATTAAGACCGGTTCTTGTTTTTCCCCTTTTACTGATTTTGCTAAGTGCTCTTACTGCTTCTCAACCAGCACATGGTGCCGAGACCAAAGTGGAGATCAAAATTGCCGATTGCAAGACCTGAGCGCAGAAAACCAGGGTAGGCGTGACCCTGGAAAATGTCGACGGTGTGACGGGTATCGGTTATGATGCCCGGAAAGAGGTCTTCGTTGTAAGTTTTGATGACAAGATAACTAATATCGACAGCATCTTAAAAGCCCTTAAAGAGGGGGGCTTCCATGTCAGCGGGTATTCGAAGCCCAATAAATGAGCGGGAAGATTGGGGGGATGTGCAATTCCGAGTTCAGTTTGGTGAGATGAAGCGATCGAATCCGTAAATTTTCAGAGTCGGGTGATCCGTGACATTCCTTAAAACCTTGCCGTCATCCTGTCGATTTAACAACAATACGCTGAACGGCATCATTGTTTCTTTTCACTGAGGAGGTCTTTATGAAAAGGCGGACTAAAACAACACTGATTCTTGTACCCTTCATCTGTATCGTTATTACTATGTCCAGTGCCCAAGCCGCTTTCAAGGCGGAAAGCCTTCTGGACAAGCAGACACTGAACTTTTACCTGTCATCTACAGAGGATCGGCTGGTCGGCTATAATCAGGATTATTATGACAAGTATAATCTTATCATAACATTTTTTCCTGCGGCTTTCACACCGATCTGATCGGGTGAAATGATAGGTCATCAGAGGCACCTTTCCCTCTATAATGACCTCAACGCCCGGGTCACGGGCGTCAGCCGCGATGATGTTGTAACTCTAAAATACTGGGCAAGATCACTGAAACTGACCTTTCCGATACTCTCTAATGTTTCCGGTTATCTCGGTGATTTTTTTGGCGTGATACCCACTGGATCGCTCTTCGTCTTCAACCGGCGCACGGTGATCATCGACAGAAAAGGTGTCATACGCTATGCCAAGGATGGCTCTCCGAACTATCAGGAAATTTTAGATTTTTTGAAAAAACTAAATGAGGGAGATAAAAATCCTTAAGTGAAGACTCGTATGGACAGAATTAGTTGGAGGAGGACGAAGATGAAGAGAACTGCAATTTGCTTCTTAATCTATTTTTTGTTTGGAATATGTGGTCATGCCTTTGCGATAGAGGTTATCCCTGAGATGAGAGAATGCATGCAATCCCATGGATCACAGAAAGAGTACAGAGTCGTCATCCAGAAATATGCCGACCCGGCTATTGTCAATAAGGCCATGGGACTTCTCATCATCAAGGAACCCTATATAACAAGGGCAGATCGGGAAGGGAAAAAAATCTGTTATACGGTAGAGGGTGTTACTGTGGAAACGGCAACTGAAATTCCGTCCGATATCGTCCAGACATACAGGGTGTGCTGGGAAAATAGGAGGATTGTATTCTTCTCTCCCGAGGGGGCGAAAAAAGGGATACCCGAAGCGGATATTATTCCTGAAATGAAGGAATGCATGCAGGCTCATACCTCTCAGAAAAAATACATGTCCGTAATCAGTAGATATGCAGATTCGGATATCATACGCAAGGCGATGGGGCTTCTGATAATAAGAAACCCTTATGTTATTAAGACAGACAGGGTCAATAATAAAATCTATTACACGGTTGAAGGCGTTACAATCTCAACATCCAGTGAAATGCCGGCCGATATTGTCCAAGTTTACAGAGTCGGTTGGCAGAACGGGAGAATCATTTCCCTGGAAATCTTCGGACCAAAGTAATTATAATAGGATATTCAGTATCCAAACCCAAAGCAATGCCATGAAGTCATCGGAAATAGCTATTATGAAGATGGCCGACGTGGTTCCTCGCAAACACTATAAAATGAAGGAGAAGGATTATGTCATTTAAGATTATTATCATCGGCGGGGTGGCCTGCGGGCCCAAAGCTGCTTCGAGGTTAAAGCGTCTGCGTCCCGACGCGGACATCACTATTATCGAGAAGGGTAAAATGATTTCATACGGCGCCTGCGGACTGCCCTATTTCGTAGAGGGAATATTTTCCGAAATCGATTCACTCATCAAGACCCCGGTGGGTGTTCCCAGGACGCCGGCTTTCTTTGAAAAGGTGAAAGGCGTCAAAGTACTTACACAAAGAGAAGCGCTGAAAATTGATCCGGGTAAGAAGACGGTGCGGGTAAAAAACCTGGATACCGGCGCTGAAGCAGATATGGGATATGATAAACTGGTTTTAGCCGCGGGAGGATCTCCGTGCCGTCCAGGCATCCCGGGCCTTGATCTCAAGAACGTGTGGTTCATGTCACATCCCGATCATGCCGCAAGTTTGAGAAAAGAGATTGCAGCACAGGGTTTGAAAAAGGCCGTTCTGGTTGGAGCCGGGTTCATCGGCATTGAATTGGCGGAGGCCCTGGTTCGTCAGGGACTTGAGGTGACAGTTGTCGAGATGTGTGATCAGATTATGCCCGGCGTCCTGGACAAGGATGTGGCCACGTTCGCCGCCAAGCATCTGCGACAGAAGGGAGTGAACCTTATCCTGGATGAGCGTGTCACAGGAATCGAAGGCAGGGAAAAGGCAGCCGCGGTCAAAACCATGAAACAAAGCATCCCGGCGGATGTCGTGATCGTTGCAGTGGGAACACGCCCCAACGATAAGCTGGCAAGGGAAGCCGGGCTTCTCTGTGCGCAACAGGGCGGCATTGTCATCAACGAATATTGCCAGACGAGCAATAGAGATATTTACGCAGGCGGAGATTGTGCGCTGAATCAGTACGTGAATGGAAGCGCCGGCAGTTTGCTTTATGTCCCTCTTGGGTCAACGGCAAACAAACATGGCAGAGTAATCGCCAACCATATAGCAGGGATGTCTACGCCATTCAGCGGCATTTCCTGCACTTCCATCGTCAGGGCATTCGATTTTACCATCGGCAGGACCGGTTTAACGGAAAGACAGGCCCGAGAATTGAATATGGAGATAGAAACCTTTACCCTGGCAGGTCCTGATCTGCCTCATTATATACCGGACAACAAACCCCTGATCATCAAAATGATCGCATCAAGAAGGGATCGAAAGCTGATCGGCGTACAGGTGGTGGGACCGGGCAACGGCTCCAAACGCCTGGATGTGGCTGCAAGCGTGATACTGATGGGCGGCACCCTGGATGAGCTTGCCGACGTAGATTTTGGTTACGCGCCGCCGTATAACACGGCGATTGAGCCTCTGGCCGCGTGCGCGCACATGTTAACCAACAAACTGGATGGCATTGCCAAAGGCATCTCCGCCTTCGAAGCCAAAAAACGGATCGACGAGGACAATGTCCTTTTGCTGGACGTGCGCACTCCTGAAGAATTTCAGACCATGCAGTTGCCTTACAACGTCATCCACATTCCATTGGGAGCGCTCAGAGGCAAGGCCGCGGAACTGCCTAAAGATAGGGATATCTTCGCCTTTTGCAAGATAAGCTTGCGGGGCTACGAGGCACAGAGGATTCTGAACGCCGTCGGGTTTGACAGGGTGCAATTCATTGAAGGAGGCATTGTGGGGTGGCCGTTTGAAGTAAAGATGTTAAAATGAAAAATACAAGAACCATGAAAGAATTCGAACTGGCCCCCATCGGAGTGATACACTCACCTTACCGGGAGAAGGGAGATGCGCCGCACCAGGGAAGAAACTCTTCCGCTGTAAGTGAAGTCGAAATCTTTTCTGATTATGCAGACGGGTTAAAAGACATCGCTCTGCTGCCGCATTTGATCATACTTTATTGGCTTGACAGGGCAGATCGTTGCATGCTCACGGCCATCCCGCCTCATTCAAAAAAAGAGCATGGGGTATTTGCCACTCGCTCGCCCGATCGACCAAACCCGATCGGGCTTGCCGTGGTAGATCTCCTCAGCATAAACGGCGCCAGGCTCATGGTGCGGGGTATTGATGCCCTTGACGGGACACCGGTACTTGACATCAAACCCTACTCTGCAGAGATTGACTGTGTAAAGGAATAAACATGTCATTGCGTCCCGGCATACGACTCTTTAATTTTAGACAAATTCTACCTTAAGAAACTAAAAGGATCACCCATCATAGAATATGGAAAAGAGGGATTTTGACAAAGGCGCTGAATCCTATGACCTGAAGCCCGGAAGGGTTAAACTGGCGCAGGATGTGGTGAAAGCCATAATAAAAGAAGTCAAGCTTACCCGTGACATGGACGTCCTCGACTTCGGATGCGGGACAGGTTTGGTTACCTTGCAGCTTCAGCCCTTTGTAAGAACTATTACGGGGGTCGACTCATCGCACGGCATGCTTGATGTCCTTAAAGCCAAAATCGAGGAGCAGAAGCTGACCAATGTCAAAACCGAATTTATCGATATGGAAAAGGGTCATGTGCTGAAAGGCAGCTTCCACCTTATCATCAGCAGCATGACACTGCACCATGTCCAGGACCTCGGATACCTGCTCAGACAGTTTTATAACCGTCTTCTGTCGGGAGGACTTTTATGTATCGCAGACCTGGATTCAGACGGAAGCGAATTTCACAGCGACAAGACAGGAGTTGTCCATGCCGGTTTTGAAAGATCAGACCTTCACCGACTCTTCAATAGATGTGGATTTCATGATGTTCGAGATGTAACGGCAGCCAGGGTTGTAAAGGATTTGTCCGATGGCCGAGCGCGGGAATTTACAGTCTTTCTGATGACTGGAAGAAAATAATACTGTTCGCCCAGTAAAGGCTTCCCATCGTAATTCTTGCAGATGATTTTATTAACAATTGAATCAAGACGGGCTTTGCTGCACCTTGTGTTCTTATGGATCAATGAATTATAAACTACCGGCTGGGAAGCCGGGGTAAAATGGGAAGAGAGAATCTGTGCTTCACCTGATGCTTGAGAGCATGATAAGTAGA